>MDTC01123218.1_pt1 | contig 42330 bp, 28 predicted proteins | sample 811181 | NCBI WGS metagenome assembly MDTC01 (sample SAMN05326644, study PRJNA326480) | marine metagenome | isolation source: seawater | place: Pacific Ocean: North | collected 2011
CCTGGGGCTGGAGAAGGTCCCAAGGGTTGGGCTGTTCGCCCATTAAAGTGGCACGCGAGCTGGGTTCAGAACGTCGCGAGACAGTTCGGTCTCTATCTATTGTGGGCGTTAGAAATTTGAGGAGAGCTGACCCTAGTACGAGAGGACCGGGTTGGACAAACCTCTGGTGTATCTGTTGTAGCGCCAGCTGCATTGCAGAGTAGCTATGTTTGGAAGGGATAAGCGCTGAAAGCATCTAAGCGCGAAGCCTACTTCAAGATGAGATTTCTTTTAAGAGTCGTTCGAGATGAGGACGTTGATAGGGTGTAGGTGTAAAGGCGGTAACGTCAAAGCCGAACACTACTAATTACTCGTTAGCTTTTTTTAATCTTAATTTTCAATGTGTTAATCATATAATCGCATAAATACGTGCGAAAAGAGAAGTCTGAAGACTGTCGTAAGGGCAGTATGAGGATAACTTTTGTTGGTGATTATAGCATAGTGAAACACCTCTTCCCATTCCGAACAGAGAAGTTAAGCACTATTGCGCTGATGATACTGGTTTACCGGGAAAGTAAGTCGTTGCCAACTCCTTTTAATAAAGTCCTTGTAGTTCTATTACTGCAAGGACTTTTTTTTTGCTCTTTTTCGAATCCAGTAGATTCGTTTAACGTTAATATTTTTTGAAATGTAATCTTTAAAATTTAAGTACATTTGTTGTGATGAAAAAGTGGATAGAGAAATACAAACAACTGCCCTGGTATTTTAAGAATATTTATTCTGCTATTTTGCTGTTCTTCTTCATCTGGATGATTTTTTTTGATGCAAACAATATTTTCTACCAATTCAAACTTAGCCAAAAGCTAAATGATCTAGAAGAAGAAAAATCTTATTATAACAATGAGATTAATGAAGTGAATAAACTCAAGGAAGAACTATTTTCTACAGATGATAGAAAGGAGAAGTTCGCGCGCGAGAAATACTACATGAAAAGAGATAGTGAAGATGTTTTCATTATTGTAGAAGAAGAATAGTACATGGACATAAAGAAGATATGGAATATAGTATTTTATGCGGTACTAATTGGGCTCGCTATTTATTTTGTAAAGCGTAAATTTATAGTGCCAAGCATAGCAGCGGAGGAATTGGTTTTTCAAAATTACATGGTTCCTGAAACAGTACAATTAGCTGATTACCAAGATAAAATAGTAGTAGTTAACTTTTGGCAAACCTGGTGTGGACCATGTATTCATGAAATGCCCTCCCTCAATCAAATGAATGAAATTTGGGATGGTTTGCAAGTGATTTGTGTTTCGGATGAACCTTATGCGAAAGTCAGTAAGTATATAGAGATATATTCCAATATTGATTTTGTTACTGTAGAAAATTTTAATCGTTTTGGGGTGACACAATTCCCCTCAACCTATATTTATAACAGTGAGGGAGCCAAAGTTTATAGTAAAATTGGTAGCAAGAATTGGTCAGACCCCAATTTTATTGCAACATTAAAAAAGAACTGGTCAAGATAATTTTAAAATAAGTATGAGTTTAGAAGATAAAATACAAACTGCGCTAAAAGAGGCAATGAAAGCAAGAGATATGGCGGGAATGAGAACATTACGTGCCGTAAAAACAGCAATAACCATGCAGAAAACGCAGAAAGACGCAAGTGAAACTTTAAGCAAAGAACAAGAAGCTAAGATCCTACAGAAAATGGTTAAACAGCGCAAAGATGCCTTGGATATATTTGAAAAGGAAAGCAGAAGCGACCTAGCTGAAAAAGAACAAGAAGAAATTGCAGTTTTGGAAAATTTCTTACCCAAGCAGCTCTCATTAGAGGAGGTGGAACATGAATTAAGAAGCCTAATAGAGTCAACTGGGAAGAGCAGTAAGAGTGATATGGGACCACTGATGGGAATAGCTAATAAGAAACTAGCTGGAGTCTCTGATGGAAAAACAATCGCATCAATCCTTAAAAATTTGTTGCAATGATATTGGATGTGTTATTAGGTTTAGTTTTGGTTGGTGCATTTTACAATGGATATTCAAAGGGTATTATCTATTCTTTATTAAGTTTTGTTGCTATTGTATTAGGTTTTATTATTGCGATGAATTTTTCCACTTTAGCATCGGTGTGGTTATATAAAAACTTTAATGTGCCCAGTGTTCTTATGCCTGCACTTTCATTTATTTTAGTCCTAATCTCTGTCATTGCAGCTATAAAATTGGTTGCCTATATTACGGAAAAGATTTTGAGAGCAATCATGCTAAATTTTGTCAATAAAATATTAGGGGGACTTGTTTGGAGTGTTACAGCTGCAATGTTATTTGGCATGTTAGTTTTTTTTCTGGATGGGACAGGTATTCTTGCTGATAATCTAAAATATTCATCGACTACCTACAATTATATTATGCCACTCGGGCCGAAGGGTTTATCGATGTTTAACGCCTTAATTCCTTACTTCAAAGAGTCATTTGAACTGCTAAATAAGACCGTACAAGATGCTGCCTCTTCAAATTAAGCCATCGTGATCCTGCTCATAGATAATTACGATTCCTTTACCTACAACCTTTATGATTATATTCTTCAGTTGGGTTATTCTTGTAGGGTGATAAGAAATGACCAATACGCGGTAGAAGAAATTCTTGGGATGGACTTTAATGCTCTAGTGGTTTCACCGGGACCGGGTGTCCCCGAAAATGCAGGTATTTGTCTTGAGTTGATTGAAAGATTACATCGGGATAAGCCTATATTGGGAATTTGCCTGGGTTATCAAGCAATTGGTGAGTTTTTTGGAGCAAAATTAGATAAAGGAATAAAACCAATGCACGGTAAAACTTCTGAGATTATGTTTCTGGAAGGCTCTATTCTATTTCAAAAAATGTCTTCACCTATATCCGTTATGCGCTACCACTCTTTAGTTTTAAAAAATATATGTGCACCGCTAAACGTTACTGCAAAAACCATTGAGGGTGAAACTATGGCGTTTGAACATGAGACATTGCCAATAGCTGGCGTACAATTTCATCCTGAGTCTATTCTTACCTCGGAGGGATTTCAAATTCTAAAGAATTGGTTCAGCAATATAAACCAAAGCTAATTTCTTTTTATGCAATACTTATCTAAGTAGTCTTGGCTTGATTTTAAACCCTGCTCCTTTGATAGGACCCAGTCCAAACAGGCTTTTTCAATGTAGTTTCCTTTTTGGTAAGATTTACCTCTCCACTCAATAGCTGTGCTGTACATATTATCCAAATCTAGTACTGCTGAAAAATCAGTAATTGCGGTTTCATAGTCTGCGTAGTAATAACTGCATAAACCTTTTTGGAACCAAGCTTCTATGTCGCTTTCATTCCCATCTAAATAAATGCCATATGCTTCTTCTGCCAACTTATACTTTCTCGTGTAATAATAACACAAACCTAACTGTTTGTATGGCGCCTTAATATTGGGATTGAAGGCAATCAATAAGTATAAATCTGCTATCGCCTTGCTGTATTGATGAGTCTTGATATAGCATATTGCCAATTCCTTATATGCATCCACATAATTACTATCTAGACCAAGAACGGTATTGAAATCTATTATAGCATCATCTAATTGTCCAAGCTTCATGTGGGTTTGACCTCGATTCATAGCTGCAATTTGAAAATTTGCATCTATTGCTAAGGATTGATTGAAAAATTCTAATGCCAGCTTATATTCTTCTTTATAAAATTTTTTGACACCTTCGCCATATAAATCTAATGCTTTTTCACTTTGGGCATTCAAAAGAATAGGTGCAAAGAAGAGAAGAAATAATATTTTTTTCATGAGTTAAAGATAAGTGTTTAACGGTAATCAAATAATAGGCCAATCCTTAATCTATCGGCCATCTTGCCTTGGGTTCGAAGTCCAAGGAGGCAAAATCTTTTTTCAAATATTGAAAATAAGCGGTCATTGCAACCATTCCTGCATTATCAAGGCAATATTGAAGGTCCGGGATAAAGGTGTTGTACCCCTTCTTTTCTAGCTCGTCTAACTCCTTTCTTAAAAGGCTGTTTGCAGATACCCCTCCTGCAATCGCTAGTTCCCTTACCTTAAATTTATCTGAAGCAGTAAGTAATTTTCCAATCAAAATATCAACAATAGTAAATTGCAGGGAAGCACATAAATCTGATAGATTTTGTTTTACAAAATCAGGGTTAAGTTGCTGTTGTTTTTGCACAAAGTAAAGCACTGCGGTTTTTAACCCACTGAAACTAAATGAAAGTTCATCTACTCTAGGCTTCGTAAATTTAAAAGCATGAGGATTTCCATTTTTAGCATGCCTATCAATAAGTGGCCCTCCAGGGTAAGTTAAGCCAAATATTTTTGCACACTTATCAAATGCTTCTCCCGCAGCATCATCAATCGTACTTCCAACAACTTCCATATCCAGATAGTCGCGAACCAAAACGATTTGGGTATGCCCGCCCGAGACAGTTAAACATAAGAAAGGAAATTGTGGTTTGGGCTTGTCAATAAAGTGTGCAAGTATATGTGCTTTCATATGATGGACTGAAATAGTCTGAATACCCAAAGAAAGAGCCATCGCCTTGGCGAAACTGCCCCCTACCATTAGAGAGCCCATTAATCCTGGTCCCCCAGTATAAGCAATCGCATTTAATTCATCTTTTTTAATATTTGAGTCTTTTAATGCTTTATCTACTACGGGAATGATGTTTTGGTGGTGGGCACGGGAAGCTAATTCAGGTACAATACCACCCCATTCTGCATGTATAGCCTGACTAACTATAATATTGGCAAGTACTTTGCCGTCTTTAATAACAGCGGCAGAGGTGTCATCGCAGGATGATTCAATGGCAAGTATACAAATGTTATCTCCTTCCATGTTTATACTTATATTTGTAACTCATAAATAAGCTCAGTGAAACTAAAGAAAATTTTAAAATCGTTCACAAAAATAGCACTAATACTATTGTTCCTAATAGTATTTTTGCTAACAAGCTTATATTTTGGACTAAGGTCTCCCAAAATTCAAACGTGGATAGCAAAGATTACTACAAAACAATTAAGCAAACAGCTTGGGTTGCCTATAGATATTGGACGTTTAGAAATTGATTTTTTTAATACGGTTAATATTGAGAATATATATGTTGAGGACTTAAATGCCGATACCTTGGCCTACATAGAAGGTGTTCATGCAAAACTTAGTTACTTTTCATTGATGCAAAAAACCATTAATCTTGATCAGGTTGAGGTGAGTAGTTTTTATCTTAACATCGAGAGACCTCATAATGACTCTTTGTTTAATTTTGATGCTATAAATTTGCCTCAGTCAAGTTCAAAGCTACGAAATGATAAAACATCAGATCCCTGGGATATAAGCATGGATAACGTTTTATTGAAAGATATCCAAATTTATTACCTTGATTATTATGCAGGGAGTTCCTTGATAGCCTCAGTAGATGAAACCCTTGCCTCCTTTAATTATATGAAGTTTGGTGATATGAATTTTGAATTGGAACGAATGGATGTTAATTGTCCTTCAGTGCATTATCAAAAATTATCCCCAAGTCCCAATTTTGTTAAAATAGATCAGCCTATGCTGTTCAGTTTGCCATTTAACCTTAAAAACAATAGACTTAATATTAATCATGGTCAGTTTACCATGGATATGGGTAGCGATAGCTCATTGATTTCAAATCAAATCGACTCCAAACATCTTGCTTTAAGTGAAATTAATTTGCATACCAACAGTCTTTTACTTGCTGAAGACAGTCTTTATAGTAATATTCAAGCGCTGTCATTTGATGAGAAAAGTGGGTTTAGCTTGTCAAATCTTCAGCAAAAATTGATCATCAATAATGAGGTCTTAGAATTCCGTGATCTAAAACTTAATACCGACAATAGCCAAGTTGAGTCTGATGTGGTATTTCGATACGAGGGATTAGATGGTTTTAAAAATTTTACCGAGGATATTCGTTTTGACATCCAGATGAAACCTAGTTTGATACATTCGAAAGATCTCGCTTATTTTGTTGATCCTGCTCTTTATAAGTTTAACTACCCTGTAAATATAGAAGGTAATATCTATGGCAAAATTAGCAGCTTTAATTCCAAAAATTTGAATATCCGATCGGGCAAATACAGCTTGTTTGAGGGGAGTTTTTCAATGAATGGCTTGCCCGATATTAAGCAAACTTTTATAAGTGGTAAGGTAGATAGGTTGATAACTGACTACCGCGATATTCTTGGTTTATATCCAGGGCTACCTTTGCCAAAAAATATTGATAAACTGCGAAGACTTTTCTTTAAAGGTAAATTTGATGGATTTATAAATGACTTTGTAACCCAGGGATATTTGAAATCGGAACTGGGTTCTATCAATACGGATTTGAACTTTAAGCTTGATAATAATCAAAACGCTTCATACTCTGGAACCTTTGATTTGCAGCAATTTAGTTTAGGGAAATATTTTGGTATTGAGGAGACCTTAGGAGAAATTAGTTTAAAAGGAAGTGGAAAAGGAAAAGGATTGAAGCTAAAAACACTTGATATTGAGGTTTCTGCGGTAGTAGAGCAAATGGATATAAAAGGGTATTCCTACAAAAATGTATTGGTCGATGGCCGAGTTAAAGACAATTTCTTTAATGGACAAATGTCCATTGATGATGAAAATATTGCCTTAAATTTTAATGGTCAGATTGATGCAACTCAAGAAATACCAGTTTTTAATTTTGATGTGGATGTGGATAGAGTGGATCTCAAAGCCTTAAATCTTTGGAAAGAGGAATTAACAGTGTCAGCAAAAATTAATTCAGATTTTTCTGCATCAAGCATAAATGATTTAATTGGTGATGTAAACATTAATGACCTTCTCGTTAAAGGCGCCAGCGAGAATTACGATATAGGATATGTAAACGCATCTAGTCGACATTTAAGCAATGGAGAAAAGAAGTTTTCAATCTTGAGTAAAGACATAGATGCAACTGTACAAGGTGAGTTTGATTTTAGGGAAATTCCAAATACTCTTAGATCCGTTCTGATCCCCAATTTCGCGGGAAGCGTTAGCGATCAATTGATTAAGTTTGAACTCGACATTAAAGATAATCCGGATTTACTTCGTTTGTTTGTTCCAGCTTTGAAAATTTTAAGACCAAGTCGAATTGATGGGAACATTAACACGGACTCCAAAAGTATGCTGGCTGTAGTTAACCTGCCTGTAGTTCAATACAAGGATTTCAGTGCCTTGGATGTTAATTCTACCATCTATATTGATGATGGTGCGTTTGATATTATTTCATCAATTCCCTCATTCTACATGAAGGATAGTTTATTTATTAAAGATTTTTCGTTTCTGGTCAATGGACCTCGAGACACACTGAGTCTCAAGCTGTTTGCAGATGGAGCTCAAAATTCATCATTACAATTATTTGCAAATTTAATCACCAAGGACGAGGGAGTTACTTTAAATTTTGATCCTTCCAATATTTATTTAAATGATCAGTTTTGGATGATAGATAAGGATAATGAAATACTTATTGGTGATCGTATTATTTCCAAGAATTTGAAGTTATATAATGGTATGTCTGAACTGCTTGTTGATCTCGAGATAGGAGCTAAGGAAAAGAAAACAGATATTTTCTTAAGTAATATTTTTATTGAAGACTTTACCCAATTTTTGGCTTTAAAAGACATCAACTTGAATGGAATAGCCAATGGAAAAGTGAGTGTAGATTTATCAGATGATAGCCCCGGGTTTTATGGTGATTTAATGGTGGAAAATATAAAAGTTAATGATTATCAAATAGGCAACCTAAATACAAGCGCAATTTTGGACTTGCCAAATAAAAAGGTGAAACTTAATGGGAATCTTTATGGGGAGGATAATGAGGTTGATATTAATGGCACCTACTCTTTTGCGAAGAAAATTACAGAGAATGACTTTGATTTAAATTTTGACATTAAGAATTTTGCAATCTATTCGATAGAAGATTTTATCCCCTTATACATAGACAACACGGATGGAACGGTATCTGGAAGTTTATCTCTCGTAGGGCCTCGCAACAAGCCTGATTTACTAGGTTATTTGGATATAAATGATGTGACCACAACAGTTACCTTTCTGCAGACAAGCTACAATATCAAAAATCAACGTGTCTTGTTTGATAAGAATGGGATTAATTTGGGCGATAAGCTAAAAATTACCGATATGGAGGGTAACGTAGCTTATGGAGAAGGAAGAGTTTATCATACCAACCTGAAAGATTTTGGTCTTGATATCGATGTCGTATCAGATAAGGTAATGGGTTTAAATACCACATTAGAAGATAATCAAGATTTTTATGGTACTGCTTATTTAAAGGGCAGTGTTGCCTTTAAAGGGCTGACCAATGATATCTTGATTAGTGTGAAAGGAGAGAGTGAAGGGAAATCGGATATTTCAATACCACTATCAGAATCAGGTGATGCAAGTGCCTATGAATTTTACACATTTATAGAAAAAAAGAAAGAAGAGACCGAGTTTTTAATTAATCGGGACGATGAGTTAAAAGTGAAAGGAGTGACCGTAAATTTAGATTTGGATATGGATAATGACTGCAAGGTCAAAATCATATTAGATCAAACAACAGGTGATGTCTTAGAGGTAAAAGGTGAAGGTAATGTAAAAATTAATGTTCCAAAGGAGGGAGATGTAATGTTCTATGGCTCCTATGTGATAAGTGATGGGGAGTATTTATTTACGCTACAAAATATCATAAATAAGCGATTTAGGATTGAACCAAATAGTAATATAAATTTCCAAGGGAGGATTGAAGATACACGAGTAGATGTGGATGCTGTATATAACTTAAGGGCAGCGCCTAAAGAATTAATCGAGGATTTCTTGGTCATAACAACAAATGACCAATTGAAGGGAGAAGCCTTGAATAGGGTGCCCGTTAAACTATTACTTTCATTAACGGGAATCTTATATAATCCAGACATTGCTTTTGATATAGTAATTGAACAGTTAAATCCGACGCTCCGAAATTACGTAGATAGAAAAATATTTACATTGAAGCAATACGAGAATGAAATGAATAGGCAGGTTTTCGGATTGTTGGTGCTGAATCAGTTCCTGCCCCCTCTGAGTAGTATCGATCAGGTTACCAATGGAGGTTTTAATATTAATGCCAGTGATGCAGCTAATACGGTAAGTGAGTTTGTTTCTAACCAATTGACAAGATACTTCAATGATTGGATTTCGTATTTATCGGATGATGTGAGCTTGAATTTCAACTATCGAAATTATGAGCAGGACCTTACAAACCCTACATCTATTGAAGACTTGTCATTGAGAAGAGAGTTGCAGCTTGCGTTAACTACTCGTTTTTTAAATGATCGAGTTACCGTTAACGTTGGGGGGAATGTAGATTTTGGAGCTAACCAGTTGGGGGTTGATAATTCAAGTACTACTTATTTTGGTGGTAATGCCAGTATCGAATATGCTTTAACTGAAAATAGGCGTTTCCGAATCAAAGCATTTACAAATACGGATTATGATTACTTTAATCAAGCGAATACGACGCGCGCAGGAGTTGGATTATCATTTAAACGTGAGTTTGATAATGTCAAAGATTTAAAAATTAAAAAGGAAGAGTTTAAGCTTAAAGAGGCTAAATCAGATTCTACTGAAACCAAATAAAGAGATCAATTGTTCTTCCCTTAAAACTCTAAAGTATTAAGTCTCAATAATAGCTGAAGTGATCATCGCATCTTGTCCATGGGTTTTGCTAAGCATTGTCCTTTTTTAGGTTCAGTAGATTAGTTTACAATTATCGCTAAGAATTTCCTTAACTTTATCTTTAAAATTTTTTAACAACAAGCTAAACTTATGAATGTATTCAAATTATCTCTTTTAGGCATTTTAACACTTTCTTTTTCAGCAATTAGCGCTCAAGGCTTTCCCGCTGAAATGGATTATGAAGAATCCGAACATATTATTTATACTGGAGGAAATAATTCAAACGGATTTTATGAAGAAGATGAACTAGAAACAGTCGAACTGACTTTTACTCAAGCCAACTATTGGAATATACTTACGGCAAATAAAGCTTCAGGAACAGAATTAGAAGCCTCATTGACCTATAAGGGAGATACCTACTCTGGCATAGGCGTTCGCTTCAAAGGAAATACATCCTATAATAATGTGAATGGTGACAAAAAATCATTTAATGTTACTACGGATTTCGTAACTGCTGGGCAGGACGTAGATGGCTACGAAACCTTTAATTTTAACAACAGCTTTCAAGATGAATCATTCATTAGAGAAGTGTTTTATCTAAATTCAATTCGAAATCATATTCCTGCTGCTAAAGCAAACTACATACAATTAACCTTAAACGGTCAAGATTGGGGGATTTATCCAAATGTTCAACAGTTAAATGCTGAGTTTATTAGAGAATGGTTTTCCAATGATGAAGGTTCTAGGTGGAGAGCAATCAGTCCTTCTTTCGGAACAGGTGGTGGAGGACCCGGTGGAGGAGGACCTGGTGGTGGAGGACCTGGTGGCGGCGGTGGCGGCCAGTGGGGGTCTGGTTTATCTGCATTAAACTACTTGGGAGCAAATCAAGGGGACTATGAAGATAATTATACCCTTAAAAGTTCAACTGTGGCCAATCCATGGACGGACTTAATCAATACATGTTCTATTTTAGATAATGGTTCGTTGGCCAATATGGAAGCTAACTTACCAAGTACATTGGATATTGATCGAGCACTTTGGTTTCTAGCCGCTGAAATTCTATTTACTGATGATGATGGATATGTTTACAAAGGAACAATGGACTATCTATTGTATTTTGATATTGGTACAAATAGAATGATTCCTTTGGAGTTTGATGGTAATTCAGTTATGGCTCCAAACAAAGTAACCTGGTCTCCTTTCCATAATGAAAATAATGCAAACTACCCTTTGATGAATAGATTGTTTGCCATTCCGGGTTTAAGACAACGTTATTTGGCGCATTTAAGGACCTTAGTGGAAGAGACATTTGAACCAACAATAGCGCATGCAAAAATTGATGAGTATGCGTCCTTTATAGATGCAGCGGTGCAATCGGATCCAAAAAAATTGTATAGTTACAACGCCTTTGTGAATGGTGTTAATGAGTTGAAAGACTTTGTTTCCGATCGATATAATTATTTAAATAATAATAATGAATTTAATCGAGTGGGGCCAGTGATTACTAACTCCTCCTTTGCAACCAATGGAGTGCTTTGGGCAAATCCGAACGGTATGGAAGCCGTAGATATTAAAGCTGAACTTAATCATAATTTGGGAATCTCTTCTGCATGGTTATATTATGCCACAGGCTTGGAAGGCAACTTTGCAAAGATTGAAATGTTCGATGACGGTGCGCATAATGATGGTGCTGCAGGAGATGGCGTTTATGGAGAATCCATTATGGGTTATGCTCCAGGTACAACAGTTAGATATTACATAGAAGCTATTGCAAACAATGCTCAAAAAACGGCGAGTTACATGCCTAAAGGAGCAGAGCATAATATATTTGTTTATAAAGTGAATTCAGTTCAAGCGGCAGACCAATCGGTGGTGATTAATGAAATTATGGCTAAGAATAAAACCGGAGCTACAGATGAAGCAGGGCAATATGATGATTGGATTGAGCTCTACAATAAGTCGACCAATAGCATCAGTTTGGATGGATGGAATATAACTGATAATCAGTTTAATATCACCAAATTTACTATTCCAGCTGGTACGACTATCGGGCCAGATGAATATATAATTATTTGGGCTGATGAGGATGGTAATCAAGGTAGTTTACATGCCAACTTTAAACTTAATGGAGACGGAGAAGCCTTGATTTTATTCAATGCAGCCGATGAGCTTGTAGATGAAATGGAATTCCTGGCACAGTCTGATGATATCGCATATGCGAGAGTTCCCAATGGAACTGGAAATTTTGTTTTCCAAAGCGCAACCCACAAGGGGAATAATGATACGGGTGCTGTCGGGCTTAGTGATTGGAGTGAATCAACTCAGTTGTTCATCTACCCAAATCCAGTTCAAAGCAGGCTTACAATAAATTTTGAGAATGGCAAAGAAGCTTTGCTTAGCGTAGTGAATACTTTGGGGCAGCAGGTTTATCAAACTTCTTTCGAAAATGAAATCAGTATGGATGTAAGCACTTGGGATGCTGGTGTATATTTTATTGAAATTAATGAAATTATCAAAAGAGTGATCGTTTACTAAATCTGATATTTGATACTTTAGAGAGCCATCATTTCTTATTACAGGATTGATGGCTTTTTTTGTAAATCTAATTACATCGCCGTAACTAGTAATTTATACTTCAGGATGAATCAATGAGTTCTTACATAGAAATACTTATGTTTAGCTTGTGCCTAATTATTGGAGTATGCTAGTTAAAACTTATGGAAGTACAGTATTTGGTGTGGATGCTACGACCATTACTATTGAGGTCAGTGTGCAAGGTGGTACAAAGTATTTCATTGTAGGCCTACCGGATAATGCAATTAAAGAAAGTTGGCATCGTGTGGCTACTGCAATCAAGCATAATGGGTATTACATGACTAGAAAGCGGGTAGTTGTAAATCTAGCTCCAGCAGATATTCGTAAAGAAGGAACTGCTTATGATTTACCCATTGCCATTGGCATTCTTGCAGCGACCGATCAAATCATATTTAATGATTTTGCAAAGACTATAATAATGGGAGAGGTATCTTTAGACGGAGAAATTCAAGCGATAAGGGGAGTTCTTCCTATGGCAATTCAAGCCCAAAAGGACGGTTTTACAAAGATGCTTGTTCCCAAAGCAAATGCACGAGAAGCGGCAATAGTTAGGGATATTGAAGTTGTTGGAGTGGAAAGCTTATCCCAGGTTATTGATTATCTTAATGCTGTAATCGAAATTGAGCCTACTCATATTAATGTTCGCCAAGAGTTTGAGGCGAATCAAAATAGTTCAGTACTAGACTTTGAAGATGTAAAAGGGCAAGTCAAAATCAAACGGGCATTAGAAATTGCTGCAGCGGGTGGACACAATATTATCCTTATCGGACCTCCAGGTGCGGGTAAAACTATGCTTGCTAAACGTTTTCCCACTATTCTTCCTCCTTTAGGTTTGAAGGAATCCTTACAGACTACAAAAATTCATTCAGTTTCGGGCTTGCTCAAAGCATCAGATTCTTTGGTATTTGAGCGCCCGTTCCGCTCACCGCATCATACGGTAAGTGATGTAGCATTAGTGGGCGGAGGCACAAGTCCACAACCTGGAGAAATATCCCTTGCACATAACGGTGTACTATTTTTGGATGAACTACCAGAATTTAAACGCTCAGTTTTAGAGGTTATGCGACAACCGTTAGAAGATCGGCAAGTGACTATTTCTCGCTCTAAGTTTACGGTTACCTATCCAAGTAATTTTATGTTAGTTACGAGTATGAATCCATGTCCTTGTGGCTATTACAATCACCCAGATAAGGATTGTGTTTGTCCGCCTGGGATCGTTCAACGTTATTTGAATAAGATAAGCGGACCGTTGTTGGATCGAATTGACCTGCATGTTGAGGTAACTCCTGTTCCATTTAAAGCGCTAAGTGCTCAATCACTGGAAGAAAAGAGTGAGTTGGTCAGGCAGCGCGTCATAGATGCGCGCCAAATACAATCTGAGCGTTTTTCGGATACTAACACACACAGCAACGCGTTGATGAACACTAAACAACTCCGACAGGTATGTCAAATTTCTGCAACATCAAATGCTCTTTTAGATCGGGCGATGGAAAAACTGAATCTTTCTGCAAGAGCTTATGATCGTATACTAAAAGTATCTAGAACTATTGCAGATCTCGATAAAGAGGAAGATATTCAACCCCGACATTTGGCTGAAGCTATACACTATAGAAGTTTGGATAGAGAGAATTGGGGTTCGTAATACTCTGTTCCACTTTTTTGCATGTGATGTTTGACGAGCTTAATTGTATAGTATGATTTTATAAATCATCTATTTAGTCACTTTAAGTAAGTATTCCGCTACCGCCATTTTTAGGTCTTCAGGTAAATGTGTTTGAGGAGGCATTTCAGGGAAATCTTGACGCTTGTGAATAGGATTGGTAATGTATTCAACTATTCCTTCAGGATTGTCTCTATATATCATTTGAATATCAGCAACAGAAGGCCCTACAATTATATTGTTGTAGGAATGGCAACCCGCACAAATACCATAAAAAGCCAATTTACCTTTTTTCATTTGGCTTACATCTTTTGGTGGCACAGGATTAGGCAACATATACGTTTTAACTGCTTTCGTAGATATTGCTTCACATTGCGCAAAAGAACCAAGACCTAAAGTTACATACCTGCCCGGGTTTAGTATACAATGATTGCTGCCCCCGCCTATAAAGCCGATATCCAGCTTATCGAGCATGGCAACTTTAGTTAGCTTGGCAATATCTCCTGATGGATTGTAGCCATTATTTGCCATGTAATTATCTAGAATTGATGCATGGTCTGGATAGGGATCTAAACCACCATCTGTTGAAAATTTCATCCCTCCATTTTCAAGATCTGTTATGGCGATGCCAAAGCACTTATTTCCAATTATAAAGTTGTCTTCTATGACTACATTATCAGCTGCTAACACCAAAATGCCAGTTCCTGATGGTATTTTAGACACCACTGACCCGGGGATTGCAAAATTCTTGTGGTTGTTATTTAAAACATAATTTCCTCTAAAAATTACATCATCACAAGTTTTGATTGGTAATCCAGGTGTGATGAAGGCTAATAAACCTCCAGCATTATCATGAACGTAATTATATTCTACAAGGCAGTGTCTAGAATTCTCAATTTCTATACCTGCAACACTTTCAAATACTTCATTAATACGAACATCTATATTGTCGCACATGCCAACGTAAATAGCGGCATCCTCAATTCCGGAAAGCACATTCAATTCAATTAAACCATTTTTACCGTATTGCGGAAAAATCCCATAAACTCCTGTATTAATAATTAAATTATTTTTGATGATAAAGTTATTTCCTGCTTGACCCATTATCCCATTACCTTTGTAATCTATAATTTTGAAGTTTTCAATGGTAATGCCATTCCCAGAATATAAAAATGCATCGTTTAATTGTTTGTTGCCATTTAAAGTCGGTCTTTCTCCATTTTCTATAACCCCATAAATTCGGATATTGTCTTTGTCAATATAAACGGTCTCGGAATAGGTGCCGGGGTATACCATAATCACATCTCCTTGATTTGCTTTAGCCACTGCTGCCTGAATGGATTCACCATCTTTTACTTCATGCCGCACTCCCTCTTTGATTTCATTGGGCTCACCATTACTCGCAATATCAGAACTACCACTCTCAAAAAAGGTAGGACCTAAAACTTGCTTGGGTTTATTCCCAATGATAAACTTGCCAATTCCAATACCCAGCAGAACTAAAAGAATTGCGCCTAATAGTTTTTTTAATCTTTTCATGTTGCTCTTATTTTTGCTGTGGTTTATAAATTTATGAGTGGATTTGAATAGGTGAAGTTTTGAATCAAAAATAGCTAAATTTCTAAATTTAAACCGGAAGGTACTGCCTGAGGTATTTGAGGCTTAAAACTTTCATCAGTTAAGGTGTACAGAAAGTCAACTATTCGCTCAATCTCATAAACGGAGAGTTGTGGTTCCCAAATATGCCAATGTACAATTAAATCTATGCTATCAGGCACCGCGTGCCCCCTGCCTTTGGTATAAAACTCTGTAGCGTCAAAGAGATTATCAAAAACGCCAGAATGCTCATAAGGAGCCGTTAATGCAATGTTTCTAAGGCTTGGAACTTTAAAACTGCCTCTTAATGTTTTATCTCCTGTTAGAACCTCTGCTCCTTTATCAAACGGCCTGCCTTTAGGTTCGGGAGTGCCGATAACCGCTAGTTGTTGATTGGTAAATAATGGAGGGGTATGGCATTCTGAACATCTAGCAACAAACGATCTAAATATATTCATGCCTTCAATTTCCTGTTCATTTAAGGCATCATGATAACCGTGAGCATATTGATCGTAAGGGCTGTTTAAAGAAATTAGCGAACATTCAAATGCAGTAAGCGCAGTATAAATTTCATGAAGACTAATCTCTTCATCTTCTTTTTCTGGGAAAGCTTCCAGGAAAAGAGCTTGATAGCTCTCCAATTCATTTAATGTTTGAAGCAGGTTTATAGGGTTGTTTCCCATTTCATTTTCACTATACAAAGGGCCTTGCATTTGCTCTTCTAGGGTATTCGTTTTGGCATCCCAAAAGAACTTATCCATAAAGGCGGAATTCCAAATACTTGGCGCAGATCGGTGAACCGGCAGGCCTTTGATACCCTTGCTTATTGCTAAGCCATCGGAAAATCCTTTGTCTGGTTGATGGCAGCTTGCACAAGAGATACTTCCATCTATAGACAGGATTGGATCAAAAAACAAATATCTTCCTAGGTCAATCTGTTGAGGCGAAAATCCATCTCTATTTTGCGGCAAGCCTGTTTGAAGACCTCCAACACCTTTGTCATTTGAGGAGTTGTACATTTGATACATATTCCTGTTTATACATTCATTATTATCATTCAATTCAAAACCTGGAGGGCAGTATGATCGAAGTACAATTGAGGGCTGTTTTTCTCCGAGTTGATACACCTGCGGATGCTGAATATTGCTGAAATCTGAGCAAGCAATGAATATAAATATCGATGATATCAGAAGTATGACGATTCTCACAAGGAAAACTTTGACTAAACAACCTTAAAGGTAAATCAATTCAATGGTAACTACAAGGTGCATATGTAAAATTTAATAAGTTCCTAGCACATTAAATTTAGGCCATTTTTCCATAAAATTTGAAATTTCGGATTCATTGAGATTCTAAAAATTAACGAAAGTAATGATATTGAATTGGTCTCTACTGTTTTCTTCAAAAAACTGATTCATGTAGCCTAGCTCGAGGCTAAACCTATCGTTTAATTTATATCCTAAACCACCATAAAGTCTATTTCTATCAAACACCGCTGACTTAGAGTTGAGGAAAATTTCATTGTATCCGGATAAATAGAAATGATATACCTTCGCATTCCAGGGCGCTAGCGGTATTTTAACACTCAGAAAGTATCTAAAACGAAGTTTAAAGTCTTTACCAACGAATCGTTGTTCAAATCGATAGCGATGGTTTAAGATGATTGATGCAATGTTTTGCTTTGCTGTAAACTGCTGATATATCCGATGCTCATGGATGGATATCTTATCATTTGTTCCCTTGTAATTTTGAGAAAGAATGTATCCGTAACCAGCTAAGGCGTTGTTCTTATTGTCATTAAACGAATATCCTAGACCTGTTCTCAATAGAAGCTGCTCGAGATCACCAACTGCATTGTAGTTCCTGTATTGAACTTCATGATGAATGTTGAACTTATTTTTGACCTTTTTATTTCCAATATAGATTAACCAATTACCAAAATCACTTTCCTGTGCTTGTGAAAATCTTGGTGTAAAAAGACAACTCAAGAAAAGGAAAATGAATACGCGATATAGGGCAGGTGCATTACTCATAAAAGACAACTTCTCCATTGGCTATATTGTACATAGCACCCACGATTTTAAGGCTCCCTTCTTTTTGCATTTCAGCTAATACTTCACTTTCAGCTAAAATTTTAGCTATCGTTAATTCTACATTTTTGGTCGAAACATGATTGACAAATTCAATATTTGATGAATTGCGTAAGGCCTTGTCTGTCGGTTCAGCAACTGCCTCAACAGCAGGCTTAATCTTATCCAGCATTCCGGTTAGATTCCCTAGCTCGGCATTATCACATGCACCTTTTACTGCTCCACACGCCGTATGGCCTAAAACGACGATTAGAGAGGTTCCTGCAAGTTTACAAGCAAACTCCATACTTCCCAGGATATCGGAATTTACAAAGTTCCCTGCAATTCTAACACTAAAAATATCACCGATTCCTTGATCAAAAATCAGTTCAGAGGAAACTCTCGAATCGATACAACTCAATATAGTAGCAAAAGGAAATTGACCGGCACTTGTGTCTTTGACTTGCTCCAATAAATTCCTATTGGCTTTTTTATTTTCCTGAAATCTATGGTTACCCTCTTTAAGGCTTTTCAAAGATTGGTCAGGTATCATTGTCGATTGTGTTTCTTTAGTATGTGCTTTCATATTTTTGGTTTAATCCTTTAAAACAATTTCGGTTTTGGGCGAAGTTTGAAAAATTCAATATAGCTTGGAGGGTTATCTATGATTCCTCGCTCAGAAACTAATTTAATATCAATATTTCGTTCTTTTGCTTTAAATGCGAAATCTTCCAAAATTTCGATGATATCATTATCTAAATACTTAGTTTTTCTTACGTCCAACTCTAATTTTGAGTTACTTGGTAAGTTATCTAATTCAGTTAAAATTGCGCCTTTATTAAAGAAAGTTACCTCTTCGGCTAAGGTTATTTTCAATAAGCCATCCCCTTGCTCTGTAGCTTCCTTATGCAGGAAGTGTGAATTTCTGTAACTCTTAAAAAGAATGACCACAATCCCTACAGACAAACCTAGACCGATACCATATAATAAATCTATGAAAACAATTCCTAAAACCGTAACAACAAATGGCAAGAATTGAGTCCAACCCAAATCATACATTTTCTTGAACAGCTCAGGCTTGGCTAATTTGTAACCCACTATGAGCAGAATAGCTGCAAGCACAGACAAGGGAATCATGTTCAATAAGCCGGGAATGATAATCACTGATATAAGCAACAAGAAACCGTGAATAATGGCTGAAGCTTTTGTTTTACCTCCCGATTGAACGTTTGCAGAGCTTCGCACAATAACTTGTGTTATCGGCAGGCCACCAATCATACCAGAGATAATGTTTCCTGTTCCTTGAGCAAGCAACTCTCGGTTAGTCGGGGTAATGTTTTTATGCGGGTCTAGTTTATCTGTAGCTTCCACGCACAAAAGCGTTTCTAAACTTGCTACTAAGGCTATAGTGAATGCTACAACCCAAACATCTATATTGCTTAGGGCATTAAAATTGGGGAAATTAAACTGCCCAATGAATGAAGGTAAGCTGTCTGGTATTGGTACACTAACCAAATGTGTCGATCCAATAGCTAGGAGCGCATTCGATTGTGTAACAAGAAAGAAAACAATACCTACTACCACAGCAACTAGAGGGCCTTGAACTAGCTTGAAGAACCTACCTTTGTTGGATAAGACTTGATCCCAAAGAATTAATATAGCCAATGCAACTATCCCTATCAATGCAGACCCGGGCTGAATGTAGTTAAGCATATTAGCCAACTCAGAAAAAGTATTCTGACCATCAACTTGGAAAAAGGCAAAATCCCCTTCGGGGTCGGCATCGTATCCAAAGAAATGAGGGATTTGCTTCAGAATAATGATGATTCCAATACCACTTAGCATTCCTTTTATGACAGATGAGGGGAAGTAATATCCTATTACTCCTGCGCGCAGAACACCAAAAATAATTTGAATAATACCACCTAAAACGACTGCCACTAAAAAGTTTTCATAACCTCCTAAGGATGTTATCGAGGTCAAAACAATGGCAGCTAGTCCTGCGGCAGGACCACTTACTCCTATTTTTGAACCACTTAGGGCACCCACTAATATGCCTCCAATTATGCCAGCTATCAAGCCTGCAAATAATGGAGCCCCGCTAGCTAATGCTATTCCGAGACACAAGGGCAATGCAACAAAGAAGACGACAATACTTGCGGGAATATCATTCTTAAGATTGCTTAAAATACTACTATTCATTAATGTATATTTTTAAAATCAAGCACAAATTTAATTAAACTTTCACTAATAATAGTAATACTATCATTAATAACATTTAAACTTTCATACCTTTGCAAAGTAATTAGCTGGTTTAAAAATAGCTAGGACTATTTCCAAAATTGGATATACATGAGTGTAGGAGTAAAAATCTCATTAAATGAAGGCCTTTACCTGAGGGATCCCCAAGATTCAGAGTTGGGTAGAAATATTATTAAGTATAGTATTATCCTTATTGATGAGTTTGGTATTGAATCCTTTACTTTTAAGAAATTAGCGATTAAGATTAATTCCACAGAGGCCTCAATCTATAGATACTTTGTCAATAAACATATATTATTTCTGTACCTAGTCAATTGGTATTGGGAATGGGTGAACTATCTCATTCGAATTAATACAATCAATATTACTGATTCTAAAGCAAAGCTTAGTATTATTATTCATTCTTTTGTGGCTGCATCTAACGAAAACCCTTTGGTTGAGTATGTCAATGAAAGTAAACTACAACGAATAGTCAATTCTGAAGGTATGAAGGTTTATCATACCAAGGATGTAGATGCTGAAAATTCAAAAGGGTTTTTTAAAAGTTACAAGGACTTGGCATATACAGTTTCTGCAGTCATAACGGAGGTGAATCCCAGTTTCAAATATCCTTACACTTTAGCAACCAACTTGTTTGAAATGACAAACAATCACATCTTTTTTGCTCAACACTTACCCCGATTGACGGATGCATCCATCGTGGATAATGAAAATACTGAAGTTGAAAACATGCTCAATTATTTTGTTGAGAAGCTCTTAGTTTGATTTTTCTTGAGCTAAAGCAATGCTTTACGGGTTGATTTTTAATTGTCTTTTATTTTCCAAAGCAGTACAAAGTGCTTCAATTTTTATGTAATGCAAATAATACATTTTGGTATATGAATTTTCACTTCTAGCAAATAAATTTAAAAAGATAGGTACATATTTTTTAGGGTTTTTGTTGTCAGAGAGTTGGTGAAGCAATTTAATAAGTCCCAAATCAATTTCATGCAAAGTGTTGTTTTTATTAAGATATCTTTTTACCGATTTAGATCGATACAGTAACAATGATTTATTGTGTCGTTGATAATGTAAAATTAAATCTAGGATTTTTGCAAATGACAGTATTTGTAGGTTGCTATTTTTATTTTCATATTCTAGGATTTTATCAATCCAAATATGGGATTCTTTAATATTATTGTCATAAAAATAAACAAGGCTAATACCAAATGCCATCGTTAAAAAACGATCAAGTGACCATCCATATTTGCGGTATTTCTTAAGTTCTCGAATGATCTCAGGCACAAGATTCTTAGCAGCTTTCAACTCGTCATTTTTGATATAATAATCCAATTCCATGGAGTATGTTGTCTCAAAAATAAGTCGATTAAAATAGGTGTTTTCTATCTTATGAACTGTTTGAAGTTTTCTAATTTTATCAATAGTTTCAAAAAGCGCTATTTTATCATTATTTTCCGAATGAATGAAGAGTGCGTTATTCAATACCGCTAAACACTGGTCAAGGTTGTTTCGAAAATATTGATTGTTGGCTTCAATTATTTTTAGATGGTTATCAATTGTAATTAATGCTTTTTTCTTTTCTTGAATGCTGAGATAGTATATGGTGTAAATAAAGTAAAAACTGCTTTTAGCACTTATACTTTTCGCTCGTTTAATATTTTTTAAAAGTGGGTGATTAGTTAAATTTTTAAGCTGGCTTTTTTCTTCATTATTTTTAGGAATCCCTAATTTTCTGTAGAGGTAAAACATCTCGTCACTTAACTCTCGATATGCATTCTTATTCACAATACTTTTTATGATTTCATCAATTTCCTTTGAGGATTTAATGCAGAATTCTCGGAATTGTTGGTTATTGACAACCCTAACTAATATTAATTTTTCGACGCTACAAATTTCTAATAACTTGTCATATTTCTCAGATGAATAAGCTAGATTTTTCGCTTTTCTTATTTTATCGATAGCAAGTTCAAAAATTTCTCTTTGAAACAGTATACGGGCCTCTTCAACAAATCTATTGATGCTTAGGTCAATAATATTATCAGTACTTTGTATGCGTAAACCTGTTATAAGCTTATCAAGCAATCTATTGTTTAATACAGATGTAAATCCATCCAATTTTTCTTTTTTTAAACTTTTCTTTATGTTCTGCTCATTCCATTCTGTATTACTATCATAAATATCGCATAGCTTTTTGATGCTGTTATTTTTCTTTTTGGAGTATTTACTCATGTATAAAGTAAAGAATCGTTTCTCTCCTTGAGAGAGGCCTTTTATCAATTGATATGTTTGCTTTTTTCTTGACATTTAAAGTAAATATAAAGTTACTCAATTAATTGTTAATTAATTAGCATTATAAATAATTGAAAAACAAATGATTATCGTTGCCAATAAAATTTTAAAAGGTTGTTTTATTGATATTTTTAATCCTTTTTTTAAATAATATTTTTCAAGTTTTACAAAACTGTTAAGGCTAGATTCAATACTTGGAAACTTTATTTTTCACTATTGATCGTTGATTAAGTGTGATGCAATCATTGCCGTCGCCTGTTTTAAATTGATTAGTATTTGTTTTATGAATAAAAGAGAGGATAACATTCGAATAATACTTATAAATTTCTTTTTGATTTTTGGCAATTTACAAGCTCAAATCTATGAAATGGATAACATTAATGCGAGCACTGTAACCACATGTTCTGGAACATTTTATGATTCAAGAGTGGGAACATCTGATTATTTTAATAATGAAAACTATACCGCTACTTTCTGCTCAGGTACTTCTGAATTTTTACGATTTATATTTAATCCAAATGAAAATGCATCAGGTTATGCGATAGCTGCAGGGGACACTTTAAGGGTATACGATGGAGCTGGAATTAATGGCACCTTAATTGCACTTCTAACTTCAACGCAAGATCCGGGATCAAATGCCTTAGTCATTACATCGTTAAGTAATTGTATTACATTTCATTGGACATCTGATGCTGCATTTGATAACGATGGATGGGAGGCAGCCATTGAGTGCGTTCCTCAGGGTTGCGGGACCAATCCTATTGCTGCAGATAACTTTGCTAATGCTCCCTTTGTTTGTAATTTTGATGGTTTTTGCGGCACAACAAGCGGATATACAGAAGATGAGCCATTTAATTTTGTTGGTGGAGGAAATTGCCCAACGATTTTTGGCGGAACGATTGAAAATAATTCCTGGGTATATTTTATTGCTTCAGGGCCAAATATTACTTTTCAAATTGATGTCTTGGGTTGTTATGGTGCTTTTGGTTATAACCCAAATCCGTCTGCCATCAATTTTGGTGTTCAAGCTGCAATTTTAAATTTTAATACAACAACTGATTTGTTTACAAGGGTTTCCGATTGTGCTTTGTCAGATGGCCAACAGTTAAACATGGCTCTGACAAATACAAGTCCATTAATCCCGGGCGAGGTTTATTATTTAGTTATAGATGGTAGTTCTGGATCTATCTGTGATTATACCATTTCAGTTACTGGTGATGCAGAAACTTTTGAAGCTTCAGGGGATACAGTTCTATGTTTAGGAGATAACGCCCCCTTAAGTGCTACTGGTCCTATTGGTGCAATATATACATGGCAGTCAATTGGAGGAGGTTTTGGGCCAGTTGAGGGGAGTAATATAAATGTCAGCCCAACAGATTCAACATGGTATTACGTTCAGATAACAGGGGGCAATTTATGTGTTAATCAAACTGATACGGTTTTCGTTGGCGTGCAAACTTGTCCAATTGATACAACTATTTGTAGCACAGTCGCTTTTAATAATACAACAGATCTTTGTACTCTAGATCCAAGTCAAGCGGGAGCAGTGTTGGATACGGTATTTTCTGTTTTAGGTTGCGATAGTATTTACACTGCAACGATTACGACTTTTGTTGATACTACATTTAACACAACAAATCTTTGTACACTAGACCCAAGTCAAGCGGGAGCAGTGTTGGATACGGTATTTTCTGTTTTAGGTTGTGACAGCATATACAATGTAACGATTACGAGCTTTATTGATACAATATTTAACGTAAGTAATTTATGTACTTTAGACCCAAGTCAAGCAGGAACGATATTAGACACAATACCATCTGCATTAGGTTGCGACAGCATTTACACTGCAACGATTACGACCTTTGTTGATACGACATTTAACACAACAGATCTTTGTACTCTAGACCCAAGTCAAGCGGGAGCAGTAATGGATACGGTATTTTCTATTTTAGGTTGTGACAGTATTTACAATGTAACGATTACGAGCTTTATTGATACTACATTTAACGTAAGTAATTTATGTACTTTAGATTCAAATCAGGCAGGGTCAGTGCTCGATACGGTGTTATCTTCACTGGGCTGTGACAGTATATACAATAGGATTACTACCCATCTAAGTTATTTGACAAACATTACAGATACTATCTGTGCAGATCAAACTTATAAGTTGCCGGGAGATTCTGTAGTGGATGGTCCTGGAATATATCAGGTAGTTTTAACTACAAGTTCAGGTTGTGATAGTACTTTTTTAGTAGAACTTACAGAAGTTCAGCCTAGTTCAATAGTAAATCCAATACCGGATACTACTGTATGTGAACAAGATGATGAGTTCATTATTGATATTTCGAGTTACAACGCTTTGAGCTTGGAGTGGGAAGATGGCAGTCAGTCTCCCTTGTATATTGTTCAAAATACAGGTGATTATTCTGTTCAGCTTACACAACAAACTGGTTGCGTGGTTTCAGATACCATTCGTATTCAATTTATTGATTGTATAAATGATTGTGGGTTTATTCTTCCTTCAGGATTTAGCCCGAATGGAGATAATATGAATGATAAATTTAGTCCAGTAAGAATATGTGAAGATGATTTATCTCAGTTCTCTTTTGGAATATATAATCGCTGGGGTGAGTTATTGTTTGAAACCGAGGATCCTCTGGCATACTGGGATGGTACATTTTTAGGAAAGGCCCAGCCATTGGATGTTTATTTATTTTATGTAAACTTTACTTTTGATGATCAAGTCTCACCACAAACCATTACTGGAAATGTAACCTTAATCAGATAGCTTGCGGTTTGATTAAACCTCATCTATGTCCGCTCTGATTAATGCGTCTTAATTTATTGATAATTTGCTTCCTTAAGTTCAATAATCTGATCAAACTTATTGTAGCTTTGCGAACTCAAAATGGACTCAATAACACAAATAATACTAGGCGCTGCGGCAGGGGAAGCTGTACTTGGTAAGAAAATTGGTAACCGAGCTATGCTATGGGGTGCGCTGGCTGGAACAATCCCGGATTTGGACGTACTCGGGGGCTTTTTTCTAAGTAGTATTGATAATATTTCCTTTCACCGTGGAATAAGTCACTCCATAACATTTAGTATTTTTGCTGCCCTATTGCTAGGGTATTTGGTGCATTTGCTATACGGGTATTTAGACCAGCGGATAAAAAATACTCGTCCTCAAGCGAGTCTGAGACAATGGCAATGGCTCTTCTTTTGGGGGCTGTTTACCCATCCTATATTGGATTGTTTTACCATGTATGGTACTGAGCTGTTTGCTCCATTTTCTGAAACCAGAGTTGCTTGGGCAACTATATCTGTGGCTGATCCATTGTATACTATCCCATTTTTGATTTGTTTGATTATTGCTTCAAGATTTAATAGAGATTCGCAAAAACGTAGATTTTGGACATATTTAGGTATTGGTTTAAGTTCGAGTTACCTCTTATTCACAGTTGTCAATAAACAACTTATTAATGCAAAGTTTGAACAGGCTATGCAGGCGCAAAACATAGAAGTAGATCGTTACATAACCAATCCGTCCATCTTAAATAATGTGTTATGGAGCTGTATGTTAGAAAATGAAGATGCTTTTTACACCGCCCTTTATTCCTGGTTCGACAGCAAAGAAATTGAGTTTGTTCGAATTGAAAAAAATCATGATATTATCGAAGGGCTTAATGATGACCCAACGATTCTAGAGTTGAGAAAATTCAGTAAGGATTATTATTCCGTAATGCCTATTGGTAATCAATTGCAGTATAACGATCTCCGCTTTGGTACATTTTATGGAAAAGGTGATGAGGCAGGTGATTTTCCTTTTCGTTTTGTCTTGGATCACAATGCGATGGATGGATATATTCTACGAGGAACTTTAGGTGGCCCTGAAAAAGGTCAAGCCGAGGAAATGATGGTTTTTTTGTGGGAACGAATTCTTGGAAATTAGCAGTTTTTAAAAGTTAGCAGGTATCTAATTTTGAATTTTGAGCTTATTAAATTAAATTTAGTGTTTGAAGTACACTAACTTATTCAACATGTCATTCAAAAAAATTATTTTTCTATCAGCATTAGCTTTTTTTGGGAGGACTTTCGCTCAGTGCAATCAAAGTTTTAACCTTGGTAATGATACCTCAATATGTTTTAATGACCAGTTATCGCTTGTAATTAATAATATCTACGATAACTACCAATGGCATGACAACAGCGGATTAAGTAACATTGCGGTCAATACACCCGGGACTTATTTTTGCACCGCAACTCAAATCGGGAGCAGCAATTTAGTTCTTAACGGAGATTTCGAGTTAGGAAATGCGCTATTTAGTTCGGATTACACCTATTATCCAATAGCGGATGTTTTTGGTCCTCAAGCTTCGTATGGTGTGATCAGTAATCCAAATACTTGGTTTAATCCATTCGACCCTTGCACTGACCATTCTTCGGGCAATGGAAACATGATGGTTATCGATGGTTCTGCATTTAATGGGGGAACGGATGCAATTTGGTGCCAAAATATAAATGTACAAGCAGGAAGCAAATACCAATTTTCGTATTGGATTCAATCGGTAACAGGATCCAATATTCTTGCCAATATTCAGGTTAGGATTAACGGTGCAATAGTTGCATCTAATATAGCGCCTCTCGGCTCATGTGTATGGCAGCAAAGAGTATTGTCTTGGACAAGTCCTATTTCAGGAGCTGTTGATTTTTGCCTTTTTGACTTGGAACTTTCAGGTAATGGAAATGATTTTGCTCTTGATGATATTTCTTTGGTTGAAATTTGTGAGTATACAGATACTATTCTTGTGACTGTTGCACCTAGCGATACCATTCAAGTTCTTGAGGAAATTTGCCCTGCGGATAGTTTGTTTGTGGGCGGAGCTTGGCAATTTAATGAAGGCACTTTTTATGATATCACGTCAACAACCAATTGCACTGAATTTACTGAAACAACCTTGATTTTTTTTCCAGTTGACACCATTTTTGAAACGCAAGAGATATGTCAAAATGATAGTATCTTCATTGCAGGTCAGTGGCAAAGCCAAACCGGTATATATTTTGAAGAGATTTCTGGTTTGACATGTCCAGATGTAAGGCAAACTAGCTTAGTGGTAAATCCCCTTCCCAATGCTGATGCGGGGAATGATGTAGTCATATCCTATGAGCAGATTCTCACTCTTGAATCTAATGAGCTTTGTTCAAGTTTTGGATTTTCATGGGTTTCTATGGATAGTATTTATAGTACCGAAGCGAGTTTTGATTTTGTGGTTTCTGAACCTGTTCAGACTTTCTATTTAGAAATTACTGAGGGTAATTGCATAGGTTTAGATACGGTCACTGTTTTTGGCTTACCCTTGAATTTAGCCATTCAAATTCCAGATGCATTTTCACCCAATCTAGATGGAGTAAATGATGTATTTCGTTTAGTGAATAAAGAGGAGTTTCAAGAAATTGAAATGCAAATTTACAATCGGTGGGGAGAGTTAATTTTCTCTGGTATTAATGAAGAATCCGATTGGACTGGAGAGAGTAAAAAGCAAAAACAATGTCCTACAGGTGTATATATTTATTACATAGAAGCACTCCCTTTTGGAACTGCTGATAGAATGATTGGAAGTGGCACAGTAACCTTGATTAGATAAGAAAACCATAGTTCAAAAACCCAAATTAATATGATAATAGTTGCAGAAAGCGGATCAACCAAATGCGATTGGCTAGTTTTAAATGATGATTGGGACATAGTAAATCATGAGCAAACCTTAGGGTATAATCCATATTTTCATGATGAGTATTTTATTTATGGGGATTTGAAGTTGAATACTTTCCTGAATGAACATAAGCATTCTATCAATAAAGTTTGGTTCTATGGTGCAGGATGCTCTACTAATCATTATTCCAAAATTGTGTTTAATGGTTTGGAGCGATTTTTCCCAAATGCTGTCATTGAGGTTGAACATGATCTAATGGCTAGTGCATTGGTTGCATTCAAAGGAGAACCTTGTATATCTTGTATTCTTGGAACAGGTTCTAATGCTTGTTATTATGATGGGGAAACATTAACAGAATCAAATCCTCCTTTAGGTTACATTGTCGGTGATGAAGCTAGTGGTTGTTACTTCGGTAAAATCCTGCTAAATGCCTATTTCAATAAGCAGCTGCCTGAGGACTTAGCTAAAGCTTTTAAGGAAACCTATAATCTATCGCATGCTGAGTTCACCGCCAAGACATACAGCTCTGCGAGGGCTAATGTATATCTGGCAAGTTTTATGGAATTCTATTCTGTAAATAAACAACATTCTTATATTAAGCAGATAGTCAAAAAAGGATTCAGGGAGTTTATTGAAAAGCATATTTGTTGCTTTGATAATTACACAGATGTTAAGATTAGTTTTGTCGGCTCTATAGCTTATTTCTTTCAAGATGAAATAGAGTATGTTGGGAGTGAGTTCGGTTTGAGTTTTGGAGATTTCTATAGAAAGCCGGTCTTTAAACTAATGGAATATCACAAAAATTTAGAAGCAGTTAAAATCAAATAACAAGCTTTTAATGGATGAAATTGAACTTTAGTCTTCCTTGTAAATGTATAAATTTGCCGGTCTATGTGCTTGCCCTTTTAATTTTTCATCCAGCTTTTTTAGGTAGGTTTTCGTCTTTAAGTTTTTTCTAAAGTTTCGTTTATCGTAGTTTATATTTAGAATTGCTTCGTAAAATTTCTGTAATTGACTTAGGGTGAATTTCTCTGGAAGTAATTCAAAACCAATTCGCTTGTCAATCAAGTTATCCTTCAAATGCTCATATGCAGCTTCTACGATTAAGTTGTGGTCGAAAGCCAATGTTGGTATTTCATGAATAGGAGTCCATTGAGTCTCTCCAGCAAAAGAGGAAGGGCTTGGCGTATAATCTTCCGATTTAATTAAGGCATAATAGGCTACTGTTATAACTCGAGCCTCGGGTTCTTTTCTAAAGGCTCGAAGCCATTCTTGGTCTTTAAGGGCGCTTACTCTATTGGGGTCGCCAAAGGTATGGAACTGTTTTAAGTATATACCCTCAATATTGGTTAGTCCAAAAAGTATTTTTTCCGCTGCAGCATCTAGACTTTCGTCTTGATTGACCAAATCGCCGGGTATAGCAAATTGCTCGGTGCTTACATTCTTGATGGCTTTCCGTTTAATTAAGAGAACTTTCAAAACCCCATTAGAGTATCCAAAGACCACGCAATCTACGGAGACATTTGGATTGATTTGAGGCGAGGGAATAGAGTTGGCTTTCATAAAGGAGTCTTTTAGAAAAAAAAGAGGGTGTATTTATATAAAAAAATGCTAAACAAAATAAGAGCTTGAATATAGTAAAAATATTTAGAAACTTCCAATTAGTGTATGTTTGACACTTTCAAGAAAAAGCATTATATTTAATTCTGAATTTTTAAAATTTCATCAGGTTTTTTTGATACATTGAAGTTTTATTTTTCCAACATTAACCAAATCGAAACAATTTATGAAGCATTTTTCCTTTTTTGTGTGCCTTTTTGTCTCTATTGCGCTTTGCGCTCAACCTAATCAGGTAGATATCCAAAGTTCCAATGGTGGGTTTAGATTGAATGTAGATAGCCAAGATTTAATGATTAATGGAGTAAATTGGGATTACTTGCCAATAGGTACGAATTATACTTACAGCTTATGGAATCAATCTGATAATTTTATTAAGTCAGCTTTAGATGCTGAAATGGGTTTGCTTAAAAATATGGGTATTAACACCATAAGAGTTTACACTGGAATTCCTTCGAGATGGATTACCTATATCTATAATAATTTTGGAATTTATACGATGCTTAATCACTCATTTGGCCGATATGGCCTAACTATTGAAGGCGCTTGGGTAGGAATTACAGATTATGACAATCCTAAGGCTCAAGCGATGCTAATAGAGGAAGTGAGAGAAATGGCGGAGGAATATAAAAATACTCCTGGATTGTTAATGTTTTTGCTTGGAAATGAAAATAATTATGGTTTGTTCTGGGATGGTGCAGAAACCGAAGATATTCCTGTAGATGAAAGGAAATCAACATTGAGAGCAAGAGGACTATACGAAATGTTTAATCGGGGTGCACTTGCGATAAAAGAGATTGATGGTAATCATCCGGTAGCACTATGCAATGGAGATCTATTATTCATTGATATTATAGCAGAGAAATGTCCTGATGTAGATGTTTTTGGAACAAACATGTATCGAGGCGTGTCTTTTAGAGATGCTTTTGAAAGAGTAAAAAATGAATACGGTAAACCATTAATGTTTACAGAGTTTGGGGCAGATGCTTTTAATGCCTTAGAAAATAATGAGGATCAAGAAGCTCAAGCTTACTACATGGTTGGCAACTGGAAAGAAATTTATTCAAATGCCGCGGGAATTGGTGGGGCAGGTAATTCAATAGGAGGATTTACCTTTCAATTTAGTGATGGTTGGTGGAAGTTTGGGCAAACGAAGAATTTGAATGTACATGATAATAACGCTTCTTGGTCCAATGGTGGATACCAAATGGACTTCAAGGAAGGGGAAAATAACATGAACGAGGAGTGGTTTGGTATTTGTGCTAAAGGGGCAACTGAGGTTAGTGGCCTTTACGAGTTATACCCCCGTGCAGCTTATTATGCTTTGAAAGAAGTTCATGAATTCAACCCATACGATACAGCCAATGGGATGGCAGAATTAGAAAACTATTTTAACAAGGAAGTACAGATTGCAGAGTCAGTTCTCAAAGCGAGGGGAGACAAAGCCGCCATGCAAAGTGGAAAAAATAAGTATATTCAGTTGAGCCGTTTTTCAGCTAGATTCACCACCTTTAATACCGGTGGAAATCGAGTATCTACTCCTAAAAGTATAGATCCAAATGTTCAACAGTATCCTGACCAATTAGGTTTTGACCATATGCAATCCTTTTTTATTGGTATACAAGCCAATCCAGCACCCAATGTTAGTGCAAATGTAGAGTTTAATATGCTTGGCAATGTTGCACAAAATCCAATAGATGAGATCTTTTATGAGAATCGTGGTCGCCCGATTACGGTAAATAGCTCAAATGGCCCAGTGGAATTACAAGATGTCAATCGTTTTCAAGTTTACAGTGCAAGCTTTAACTGGAATCATAAGTTATTCAATTTGGATGCTTTCTATCGAACAGGCCATTTTCATTGGGGATATGAGGGAGACTTTTTCGGTTTGTATCCTGAAGCATACTATGGACCCAATATTGACACCTATAATGGCAATGCTCCTTTGGGTTTAGAGCTCGAGGGAAAAAAATACTTTAGGGGTTTAAAGATTGCTTTTGGTCCCGAATTATGGTGGGGTGCCAACCCAGCATTATTGGTTAAGTATCAAAGAGAATTTAAAAATTATGAGCTAGCTGGTATCTTTCATGAAGATATCACACAGCGAGGTAATACTGAGAGCTCCTTTGCGATACCCCAACCTAAAACCCGAAGAGCAACATTTTATGTCCATGCCGATTATGGGAAATTTGGTGTAGGACTTGGTGGAATTTGGGGAGGAAATCCGTTGAATGGAAGGGCTTATCAAGTCCTTAGAGGTGATGATAATAATCCGCAAGCATTCGAAACGACAATTAAACCACAAGATAATTGGGGTGGAAAGGCAAAAGTTACTTACACGGGGGGGCGATTCAATTGGTATGCTCAAGGAGCTGCTCAAGGTTTGGTCGCCAATGGTGGAGTAGACAACACCTTAACTTTTACAGGCTGGAGATTAAAGGATAGTGGAAGTGGCAATCAATACAACTTCTTAACCGGTTTAACGCTAATGGCAGGTGACTTCCAAATTGCACCTAATTTTTTGTGGCAAAGACCAATAGAAGGGCCGATGGTTGCTGGACTTGCAGCTCCAGTAAGATTAAGAAATATTATTGATGACCCCTTTGTAGTTAGAGGGAATCGTGAGCAAATAGCTGGTGAGATATTGTTAACCTTTGATCCAACTCCTGCCACATATATGTACGAATGGGATAATGATTTTGCAGAGGATGCAAAATTTGCCGCAAGTGCAGGATTTATTTTTAGGCATCTTCCAACTTCCCAAGATGCCTCTATTGGTATATTACAAGATGGTAGAACGATTTTTGCATTTCCAGGAGCGGCTCCAGCACAAGATTTGTGGGAAGCGCATGCACGAATTGTTTCGAAAATTAATCCAGATTTTGGAGTTATTGGAAACTTCTATGCAGGTAAGGCACAAGCCAATGGCGACAGCGAGCGAAGTTTCAACCGTTTCGGAGGCGACGTGAGATTGATTTACAAACAATTGAAAGTGAACTATGGTATGAAGATTAATGACTGGGGCCCTTATGATTATCATAGAGACTTCAACTTAACTTTCCCGCTTCAATTCACCTTAGATTTTTCTACTATTTTAGGCAAGCCTTCTTGGCTATATATTCCTCAAACTAAAGTTGGAATTTTGGGAACCTGGCGTGCATTGGATCAATACTCGAATCGATATTGCCCAGCTACTACCACAGATGTAAATGGGAATACAGTTTGTGTAAGTAACCTCGCCGGGTTTGATAGAGGTAGTGAATGGGAAATAAGAGCATACATTCAATTAAATATAGGTGGGGATAGATAATTAATTAATAAACTTTGAATGCTTTCTTTGGTTGATTAATAACCGTAGAGGTAAAAAATTATAGTTGGCTGACTAAAAAATAAATTATGAATAAATTAAATAACATCAAAGCAATCGGATTACTTGCTTTCATTATTGTTGTGCTTGCTGCTTGCAAACCAGATGAAGCTGATTTTAAATCACCTTCTTTTTCAAATAATCCTGATGTTTTCATAGATAATTTCAGCAGTGGTTTGCAATATGCTGTATTCCAAGGGGCTTCATTTTCAGCATTTGATGTGACGAGCGAGGTGACATACGGCGGCTCTGCATCAGCCATGCGATTCGCAGTGCCTGAAGTGAACTCCTCTGATGGATCGTATGCAGGAGGTACTTTCTTCGTAGGAGATGGTCGGGATTTATCTGGGTATAATGCGCTTACTTTTTATGCTAAGGCAACAAAGTCAGCAACAATTGATGCCATCGGTTTTGGAATCTCTTTTGGAGAAGACTTATACGAAGTATCAACTTCAATTGATGTGAACACTAATTGGAAAAAGTACTATATTCCAATTCCTGATGCAAGTAAACTAAGCAGTGAAAAAGGCTTGTTGTATTTTGCTGAGGGACCAGAGAATGGCCTGGGATATACGTTTTGGTTAGATGAAATTAAGTTTGAAAAGACGGGCTTACTCGCTCACCCAAGAGCTACAATAATGGGTGGGGATGATGTTGTCAAACTAGCTTACCAGGGTATTGATGTTAATATTGAAAATGTCAGCTATTCTATTAATCTGCCAGATGGGGTTTTTAAAGATTATAATATCCAACCTGGATATTTTTCTTTGAGCTCCGGTAATGAATCTGTTGTTCAAATCGATGCAGATAATAAGATCAAAATTGTCGGTCCTGGTTTGGCCTTGATTAGGGGATATATAGACGGGGTGGAGGCAGATGGAAGTTTAACCCTTAATGTTCAAGGGAGTTTTAGCTCTGCGCCAACACCAATTTATGACCAAGCTAATGTCATTTCTTTGTATAGTGACCACTATAACAACGTTCCAGTTGATTTTTTTAATGGATATTGGGAACCTTTCCAAACTACCCGCTCGGAAGATTTTGCTATTAATGGCGATAATATTTTAAATTATGTTGAATTTAATTTTGTGGGTAATCAGTTTTCTAATCCTACAATAGATGCCTCGGCAATGACTCACCTTCATTTAGATTTGTTTATTCCTGTAGCAGTTCAGTCTTCGACTATCTTGAATATCACCATACGTGACTTTGGTCCGGATGGAACGGATGGAGGAGGAGATGATGCAGACATAATTGAAAGTTTTACCGATTTGGATTTAAGTTCAGGTGTTTGGAATAGTATAGATATTCCATTGAATGGATTAAGTTCGAAAAATGCCTTAGGTCTTTTGATATATGAGGGAAATGAACTACCAAACTTTTTTCTCGATAATGTATTCTTTTACAACTAGATGATAAAAATAATTAGCAATATGAAATATTTAATTTTAACTAAACACATCCATTTAACATTCATTGCTTTTATGCTTATCGTATGTTTTTCCTCTTGCAATAAAGATGGTTCTTCTGACTTTTTAGATAGAGAGTACAATTTAGTTTGGAGCGATGAGTTTGAGGGGCAGTATGGAGATCTTCCAGATTCAAGTAAATGGACTTATGACTTAGGAACTGGCAATGATGGTTGGGGAAATTCGGAGTTGCAGACCTACAGAGATCTTCCTGAAAATGTTTCGCTAGACGGTCTAGGAAATTTGGTGATTACCGCTATGAATGAAGCTTTTGGAGGTTCGCCATATACTTCAGGAAGAGTGAAAACACAAGGCTTGTTTACTACTAAATATGGACGTGTAGAAGCGAATATTAAAATTCCTTTTGGACCTGGTATTTGGCCAGCATTTTGGATGTTAGGTTCAAATATTGATGAAGTAAGTTGGCCTCAATGTGGCGAAATTGATATTTTAGAGGCCCGTGGCCAAGCACCTAGTATTATGTACGGAAGTTTGCATGGACCCGGATACTCTGCCGGTGCAGCAGTAACCGAGGCTTACAACTTAGGAAATGATCGTTTTGATTCAGATTTCCATATTTATGCAGTAGAATGGGGCGAAGATTATATTGATTTCTTTGTAGATGATGTCTTATACAATCAAGTGACTTCGGATGATGTTGCAGGAGAATGGGTTTACAACAATTCATTTTTTATGGTACTGAACGTCGCTGTTGGTGGTGGGTTTGCAGGTTTTCCAACAACTGGAACTCCATTTCCTCAGAGAATGCTAGTCGATTATGTTAGAGTTTATAACGAAATTTAGCTAGCATTTTAAAATATCCATCTAGAATTTATATCATGTATAGGGGCGTCTATTTCCTTGAGCATCCTATGCACAAAGTTCTACTTAATTATGATTACTACGCGCACAAAAGAAGCTATGAACAAAGATACCGCCATTAAGTCTTTAGATATTCTTGGAATGACATTTTTTAAAATTGAAAATGTTGACCAAATACCTCCTTTCTTTATGAGTATTGTGAGTCCAGGCAATCATTGGTTGTTTATTGCTAGTAACGGAGGAATTAGTGCAGGCAGAAAAGATGCAGAAAATGCCTTATTCCCTTATTATACGGTTGATAAAGTAACAGAATCCTCAGAAGAAACGGGAAGCAAAACAATAGTTAGAGTGCGCAAAGATGAGGTCGCGACATGGGAGCCATTTTCGATTCGGAATGGCGTTTCATATAGGTGTACGAATAATTTGTACAAAAGTGTATACGGAAATATTGTTATTTTTGAAGAGATCAATCATGACCTCGATTTATGTTTTCGATATAGATGGAGTTCTTCCGCTGAATTTGGATTTGTAAAGACTTCCACAATAGAAAATTTAGCTGATTCATCCTGTAGCATAGAACTTTTGGATGGTTTACAAAATGTTTTACCACAAGGAGTAGGTAGTGAGTTGCAAAATCGGGCGAGCAATTTAGTTGATGCATATAAACGAAATGAACTTGATGCTGAAAGTGGCCTGGCAATGTATGCCCTTAGTGCGATGATTGTGGATAAGGCAGAACCAAGGGAGGCACTAAAAGCGAATCTAGTTTGGAGTTCAGGTTTGCCGAAGAGTAAACATTTACTTTCCTCTCTTCAATTGGATGCTTTTAGAAAGGGCGAAAAATTGAATGTAGAGAATGATATCAAAGGCGAAAAAGGAGCGTATTTCCTTGTTAATAATATAGAGCTGGCTGCTAAAGAAAGTAAATCTTGGCACTTTATTGCAAATGTGAATCAAAGTCAATCCAATGTCATTTCCTTGATAGATAGAATCACTAAAGATTCATCTCTTTGGAGTAAAATAGATAAGAATATTCATTCTGGAACAGAAAAATTGATTGGATTAAATGCTTCTGCGGACGGTATTCAACAAACTACAGATCCTCTCAATGATGCTCGCCATTTTTCAAATGTATTGTTCAATATCATGCGTGGTGGAATTTTTGATTTCAACTACCAAATAGAAAAGGAAGATTTTAGCCTTTTTGTGGAGTATGCAAATAAGCAAGTTTTTGCAGCTCAAAACAAGCTGATTCAAGAATTGCCTGAGCACTTTGACCTTTTTGAATTGAAAGAACTTACCAAACAATCGAAAAGCCTTGATCTTGACCGAATTATTGCTGAATATTTACCACTTAAATTTAGTAGAAGACATGGAGATCCAAGTCGACCTTGGAATAAATTTTCAATTAATACACAGCATGAGCAAACCGGTGCAAAAATTTTAGATTTCGAAGGTAACTGGAGAGATATTTTTCAAAATTGGGAAGCACTTGCTCATGCCTATCCGGCTTTCATAGAAGGGATGATTTTTAAGTTTTTGAACGCAACTACCTTTGATGGATACAATCCATACCGAGTGACAAAGGATGGCTTTGATTGGGAAACTATTGAGCCAGATGACCCTTGGTCATACATTGGCTACTGGGGCGATCATCAAATTATATATTTATTGAAGTTCTTGGAGTTTATGCAAGATCGAATGCCCGGTAAATTGGATACTTATTTGGATCAAGAAATCTTTGTTTATGCCAATGTACCCTATCGAATTAAGCCGTATGGTGATATTATTCAAAACCCTAAAGATACGATTGATTTTGACCATGATTTAGATCAACAGATTAGGGATAGACGAACTGATTTTGGATCGGATGGCGCTTTATTGACAGATGAAAAAAATGAGATTTATCGTGTCAATTTTATCGAAAAAATATTAGCCACCGTTTTGTCTAAACTGTCCAATTTTATTCCAGAGGGCGGTATTTGGATGAATACCCAGCGGCCAGAATGGAATGATGCAAATAATGCGCTTGTTGGAAATGGAGTATCTATGGTTACCCTTTATTATCTGCATAGATTCCTTTTATTTTTCCAAGATATTTTAGAAAAAACAGCTAAGGAAAATGTGAGAATTTCCAGCGAATTAATGGATTTCTACAAGGGAGTTAGAAAAACCTTGCTAGATAATGAAGATCGCTTAGAGCAAAAGTTTTCGGATAAGGATAGAGGAGCTCTAATAGATAGCTTGGGGGAGACGGCATCAGATTTTAGAGGTCATGTCTATGGTCAAGGATTCTGGGGAAAGAAGAGGAGTATATCTGTTGCAGGATTGAAAAACTTTACGCGCATAAGTTTAGCCTTTATCCAACATAGTATAGAAGCAAATAGACGAGAAGATGGAATGTTTCACGCGTATAATCTAATGACTCGAAAAAACAAGGGAGTCTCAATTACACACTTAAGTGAAATGTTAGAGGGGCAGGCGGCCGTGTTAAGTGCAAAATATTTGCAACCCAAAGAGTCTTTGGAGGTCCTAGATGCTCTTAAGAAAAGCGCTTTGTTTAGAGAAGATCAATATAGCTACATCTTGTATCCCAATAAAAATCTTAAAGGTTTTTTAAAGAAAAATAGAATTCCAAAAAATGCAGTGGACTCGTCTCAATTGTTCCAGAAAATGCTTGAGGCTAATGACAGAAGCATTATCGAAAGAGATGTTCAAGGGCAATACCATTTTAATGGTGATTTTGGATTTGTTGAAGATTTGAAGTCGGCAATTAATGAAATAAAAAATCCTGAATGGAGTGTTTTAGCAAATTCCGAAATGGAAATTATTCTCACCATTTTTGAAGATGTTTTTAATCATAAATCCTTTACTGGGCGATCGGGTACATTTTTTGGATTTGAAGGGCTCGGATCAATTTATTGGCATATGGTTTCCAAGTTACTTCTCGCCGCACAAGAATGTAGTTTGCAGGCGATAGAGCAAAACGAGGATCATAAAACTATAGGTAAACTGCTCGAGCATTATTATGAAATTCAAGCCGGTATTGGCGTGCATAAGTCGCCACAGCTATACGGGGCATTTCCAACTGACCCGTACTCGCATACTCCGGCGGGTCGAGGAGCTCAGCAGCCGGGGATGACCGGACAAGTAAAAGAAGATATACTCGCGCATTGGGGAGAATTAGGTGTTTATGCAAAACAGGGGAAACTATATTTTAATCCTCGTTTGCTGCGCAGAGAAGAGTTTCTACTTCAACCAAGCACTTTCAAATATATTGATGTTCACGGTAAAGCACAGCAAATAGATTTGGTAGATAATACTTTGGCATTTACCTATTGTCAGATTCCAGTGGTTTATAAAGTATCCGCTGCCAATAAAATCACGGTAGTCAGTCAAGGTGAGTCTAAGGTTTATGCAGCCTTAAATTTGGATATAGAAACAAGTCTAAAGGTTTTTAGACGCAAAGGAGAAATTACGCAAATTATTGTTGAGATAACGAATGAGGTTTTAAGGTGAAGTCAACTTAAGCGGCTGATGAACGACAGAAGACAAAAAAAAGAAACAAAGTCCAATCGAATAATATCGACTAGCTCATTGATAGGAATCAGTGGAAACTTGTTTATCATGTTTTTAATGCTGAGTTTAAATTCGTGCGATTTTAACGTTAAAAAAGAAGATGGAATGAAAAAATTGACAGCAGAAGCTATTCTTGCCAACCCTGATTATAAGGCAATCTCATACGGGGGTTATCGAAAAGATACAAGGAGCGTGCAGCCTACTATAGCACAGTTAAAAGAGGATTTGAAGATTCTTGCAGCAATAGGGGTTAAAGTAATACGAACATATAACGTACATATGCCGCAAGCAGTAAACACCATCGAAGCAATTGAAGAATTGAAAATTGAAGACGAAAAATTTGAAATGTACGTAATGCTTGGTGCATGGATAGACTGTAAAAATGCTTGGACGGGATTGGAGCCTATTCACGAAGAGGAAAGCGAAAGGAATGCAATAGAAATTGAACGAGCCGCTCAGCTAGCTGTCGAACATCCGGATATTGTAAAAATTATTTCTGTTGGAAATGAAGCGATGGTAAAGTGGGCAACTGAGTATTATGTTTATCCCAAAGTAATACTTAAATGGGTAAACCACCTACAGGGCCTCAAAGAACAAAATAAACTACCGAAGGATTTATGGATTACTAGCTCAGATAACTTTGCATCTTGGGGTGGTGGCGAAGTGCAGTATAAGGTGGAAGAATTAAATGAGCTTATTCATGCGGTTGATTATATTTCCATGCATACTTATTCTATGCATGACACGCATTATAATCCCATATTTTGGGGGACGCTTTACGATGAACAAAATCTGTCTGATCAAGAAAAAATTGATGCAGCTATGGTCCGCTCGGTTGAGTATTCCAAAAGTCAATATTATGCAGTCAAAAATTATATGCATGCATTAGGCGTAAATAAACCTATTCATGTTGGGGAGACAGGTTGGGCAAGTTATTCAGAAGATTTTTATGGTGAACAAGGATCTTTGGCTTGTGATGAGTACAAGCAAAGCAAGTATTATGAGTTGATGAGAGAATGGACACGCGAGGAGCAAATTAAATGTTTCTACTTTGAAGCTTTTGATGAGCCTTGGAAAGATGCAGATAACCCGGGAGGTTCTGAAAATCATTTTGGATTATTTGATGTGCATGGACAGGTCAAATACGTATTGTGGGATTCTTTTGATAAAGGGGTCTTCCAAGGGCTAAGCAGAGACGGAGTTGCTTTAGTTAAAACTTACAACGGAAATAAGGATAGTTTATGGAAGGATGTTCAATTACCACCAGTAAAAGAAATATTAATACCAGAATATCAAGCTCTATGAAAAAATTCTATGGTTATATCTTATTGGTGTTAATGGGAAGTCAATCTTGTAGTATGCAGCATAATCAGAATGACCAAGAAGAAAAATTATGGTCGGTAGAGGTTTATGAAACTTCTGCTGCAGGCAATGCTTTAACCAAGTTAGATAAATTTGAAACGGCTGACTCCATGCTCGTCGTCAACATAAATAAGGAGGCTAAATTTCAAACAATCACGGGTTTTGGAGGGGCATTTACAGAGTCTTCCGCTTACTTGTTGAATCAACTAGGTGAGGAAAATAGCCAAAAAATTATAGACGCTTATTTTAGTGAGGAAGGAGCGAACTATTCGCTTTGTAGAACTCATATGAATTCATGTGACTTCTCGTTGAATCAATATTCTTATGCTCTTATTGAAGATGATAAAACGCTTGAGTATTTTTCAATTGAAGAGGATCAAGCCGATTTGATTCCAATGATAAAAGCAGCTATGGAGAGTTCTAAAGAAGGTTTCAAGTTGTTTGCATCTCCTTGGACGGCTCCGCCTTGGATGAAAGACAATAAGGATTGGGTAGGCGGCAAATTACTCCCTGAATATTATGATACCTGGGCACTCTTTTTTTCAAAGTATCATCAAGCTTATCAAAAAGAAGGCATTGATTTGTGGGGTTATACTGTAGAGAATGAGCCGCATGGAAATGGAGATAATTGGGAAAGTATGCACTACTCCCCAGAAGAGATGACTGATTTTGTTCAAAATCATTTAGGGCCGCAATTGGAAAAAGATGGCTTTGGACAGTCTGTAATACTTGGATACGACCAAAATCGGGCTGGAATTAAGGAATGGGTGGATGTGATGTATCAAGATGAGCAGTCTGCAAAATACTATGATGGTACGGCCATACATTGGTACGAAAGTACATTCGATTATTTTCCAGAAGAATTGCAATATGCGCATCGAAAAGCACCAAACAAGTACTTGATTCAAACGGAAGCATGCGTGGATTCAGAAATTCCAGCTTGGAAGGATGATGCTTGGTATTGGAGTAAGGTCGCTACAGATTGGGGATGGGATTGGGCAAGAGAAGAAGACAAACACTTGCATCCAAAATATGTCCCGGTATACAGATATGCGCGCGATATTATAGGGTGTCTAAACAATCATGTGGATGGTTGGGTGGATTGGAATATGGTACTTGACCGTCAAGGTGGTCCAAATTGGTTCAAGAATTGGTGCGTTGCGCCGGTTATTGTTGACCAAGAAGCCGATGAAGTTTATTTCACGCCTATTTATTATACCATGGTTCATTTTAGTAAGTTCATTAGACCAGGAGCGGAAGTTTTAGGCATCGAAAACACCGATGAAGATTTAATGATCACCGCTGCTCAAAATCCTGATGGCTCCATAGCCGTTGTGCTGTTTAACCCGTCAGAAGAGAAAAAAGATTTGATGTTAAAAATGGAAGGTTTTAATTATTCCATTCGAATTAATAATAAAGCTATTCAAACCATACTTTTAAACCCTTCGTCAAATGAGTAAACACGCAACTAACACTCTCGCCAAAGTTCCATTTACACAAAAAATAGCCTTTGGATTCGGAATGCTTGCCAATCAGATGTTTCCTGCATCCCTAGGAGTATTTGTTATTGTTTTGGTTCAAGATCTAGGCTTTGCCGCGTTGCTCTGGGGGATTATTCAGTTTGCTCCTAGAATATTTGATGCAATAACAGATCCTATAATGGGATTCATTTCCGATAATACAAAGTCTAAATGGGGCCGACGCAGACAATATGTATTTGTAGGCTCTTTAATAATGGGACTCTCCTTTATTGCCATGTGGCAACTCTATGAGAGCAATGGATTAATTTATAATTTCTGGTACTTTCTTTTGTGGTCTTTTGTCTTTTATCTAGGACTCACTATATTTAGTGTACCCTATGTTGCTATGGGTTATGAGATGAGTGAAGATTTTCACGAACGTACAAGTATCATGGGAGTCGCACAATGGATTGGACAGTGGGCTTGGGTTATTGCTCCTTGGTTTTGGGTGATTTTATATGATCCATCATGGTTTCCGGGTGGCGCTGGATCGGGAGTCAGAGAATTGTCGATATGGGTGGCTATTCCTTGCACTATTTTCGCCCTCATTCCTGCATTATTTTTAAAGAGTAAATCTACTAAAGATAGGACCGATTTTTTACCAATAACTGCAGCATATACTGGGAAAAGCTTTGTGAATATTTTTAAAACTGCATTTGAAGCGTTCAAAATTGTTCAGTTCCGTAGGATTGCATTTGCAACATTCTTGATATTTAATTC
>MDTC01187196.1_pt1 | contig 42308 bp, 37 predicted proteins | sample 811181 | NCBI WGS metagenome assembly MDTC01 (sample SAMN05326644, study PRJNA326480) | marine metagenome | isolation source: seawater | place: Pacific Ocean: North | collected 2011
TGCATCGGAAGCAACTTGAAGCGTTCCGGCAGATAATGTTGCACTACCGGTATAACTATTATTTCCAGTAAGAACTAATGTACCCGCCCCTGATTTCGTTAAACCATAAGATCCAGATATTACACCACCGTATGTTAAAGTATCGTCAGTATCTACGTTTATTGTACTATTGTTTGTTAAGGATATACTTTTGTTGGTTCCCAAAGTAAATGCTGCTGTGGCTCTTAGAGCGCCTCCATTGAGAACTATATCTGTTTCAGCACTTCCAGGGGTTGCTCCTAAATTATCTGAAGATGATACAGCTATTGTTCCTGCATTAATATTTATAGCTCCCGTAAATGATGAGTTTGTTCCAGATAACGTAAGGGTTCCATTTCCTTGCTTAACTAAAGTACCATTTCCAGAAATTGTTCCTGAAATTGTATTATTACCATTATCCCCAGTAGTTAAAGTAAGAGTATCTGGAATAGAAAAAGCTCCTGTTCCTTCTACAGAAGCAAAAGTAATGTCATTATCTAAAGTAAATGTTGCATTATTTCTCAAATGAGGCCTACCAGAAAATGTGCCATTAAAAACTAACTCTCCTGCTGAAGAGGTAAAGACTCCAGATATACTATTACTTCCTCCTTGAAAAGTGTAAGTTCCTGTCCCTTGTTTAACAAAATTACCACTTCCAGTTAAATTTCCTGAAATATTTTCACTGCCATTGTCACCTCCTGCAGTTAAGGTTCTAGCGCTCGCGATATCTATTGTACCTGCTCCTGTTAGTGACTGGATAGTATCATTTGTATTTACATCATAAGTAGCTCCAGAATTAACTATTACGTCGGTACTGTCAGATAAAGTTCCTGAAACCGTAAACGTACCAGCATTTAAGGTAGTGTCACCGGTATAAGTATTAGTGCCACTTAAGGTAACAGTTCCCAATCCTGATTTTATAAAATTCCCAGATCCTGATATTACTCCTGAGTACTCTGCTGTACCAGATTGATTGAAAGTCGTATTCCCACTAGTAAGAGAAATATTATTTTCTACAGTAGCTCCACTTGACGAACTAATTGAAGATCCACCTCCCAAACTGATAGTACCTGAACCAGATACTGAACCAGAGCCTGGTGTAAGTACCAATCCTCCTGAACCAGATCTAGTAATACTAGCGTTTATGAATATATCGTTATTTGATTGCAGTGTAAGATCATTACTACTAGAGGATGATATAGCTGATGAAACTGTAATATTTCCATCTTGAGAGCCTCCTCCGTCTGTTCTAACTGTGATATTGCTACTAGCCAAGGCAGAAACTAGAGTAGATGCGCTTATTTCTTCGTCATCTTCATTTGCTGTATAATCAGAACTACCACTTCCCGTAATTTCTATATTATATGGATCTAATAACCAATCTCCATCTTTGCCAGAAAAGGATTTCGTAGATACTCTTGAATTATTGATATTTAACTTATATCCAGACGTTTCAATTCTTCCGCCATCTCCGCCTTCAAGTCCACCCTTTGCTAATAAAGAACCTTTTACACTGGTTTTTCCGGATTTATTGTGAATATCTGACCAAACTACAATCTCACCTCCAATTCCATATTTTATGGAAGATGCATCAATTTTTGTATTATCCTCTACAACTACGGTTTTAGCTTGGTATACATCAGGATTAGAATTCTGCCAGCTTCCTCCTACTAAGGCTTGCCCTCCTCCTGTTTTACCTGTTACATTGATTACAGATCCTGTTTTTAGTTTGATATGATCACCAGTAATCTCTATTTTTCCGCCGAACGATACTTCAGAAGAGGCTATCATAGTTCCAGAGTTCTTAATTTTTCCTTTCTTTGACGATAAAAATATTTTTCCGCCTTTTTTTGTAATTCCTTGAGCTTTAATCGTTCCTTTATTGTTAATAACCGCTGATAAAACATCATCTTTCCCCTCAGATGAAAGTATTACTGAACCATTATTTGCATTTATAGCTTTGTTATTTTCTATTAAAGAATTTAATGCACCTTGCTCAATACTATAATTTATGAGTTTATTTCCATCTAAGGATAATTTTACCTTATCCCCAGAAAGCATTGCAGCACTACCTTCAGGAGTATTTATCACTCCATTATTTTCAATTCTATTAGAAATTAATGCGATCGTGCCCTCTTTAAATGCACTCAAAGTACCTTCGTTTTTAATTAAGCCATTGATATCATTAGTTTTTTCAAAAACGTAATCATCATTAAGAAAATTTTCAGAAGACAAATTCAATGAAGAAGCTATCATAGCACCTACATCTACTTTAGATCCCCCTTGAAATATTACTCCACTGGGATTTAAAAATATTAGTTTTCCATTAGCTTTTAAACTTCCGTAAATGTGCGAAGGATCGCTCGCAAATACTCTATTTAGTGCAGTAGATGAAGAGCTTGGCTGAAAAAACTCTACACTGGCATCCCTACCGATGTTAAATGTCTCCCAATTTAATATAACTTTATCGGAATTTTGCTTAACGGATAAATTACTCTGATTAGAAGTAATTGTAGCATTCCCACTTTCAACAGTGCCGCCAGTGGGAAGGGTATTTTTATTTATTTCTTGAGATTTGAGATAAGAAAAATTTGACAAAAATAGAGATGCAGAGACTAATGTAGAGATGGTTATTTTCGTAAATTTTAGCATCAAAAATTTTCATAATAAATAAATTCATACAACCTCTATTTTAAATTAAAAACTCCTAAAAACCAATATCTCCAAGTGTTGTCTTTACCGTCACTATTATTTCCTGAACTTGTCTTTCCTGGGTTGCCTGATACCGAATCGGCTACACCTATTTTTAAACTATAATCATTACTAGTAAACATGTCTAAACCAGCACCCCAACCTTTTAAAGAATACTTATTTGGAGTAGTCATGCTAATATTCAGTAAGTCATTGTATTGCTTGATATTTCCATAGTCGTAAAAGAGGCTTAACTGCATATCTTCAAATAGATTTATGATGGAACCACCTGGTTTATATTTTAGGTCAAAACTTACTTTCCTACCTTCATCTCCACTAGCTTCTCCTGAAGGATATGCTCTAACTCCTCCTACTCCCCCTAAAGTAAACTTTTCTGAGCTATCTAAATTTTTATTGGCAAGCTGTGCAGATGCCAAAATATGCAGATCAAGTGGCTCTGCGATTCGCTGTATACGTAAAAACTGTATATTGCTTTTACTAAAGCTACCGTCAGTTTTTGCTCCTGAAGTTCCTTGATCCGAAGATAAATCAGATTGGTCTCCAGATAAATCCAATTCTCCTGAAGAGAAAGATATAGTTGACTGCATATAGCCACCAAGAAAAATTTTATCAATATTTGTAAAAGTAAATTTGGTACCTATGGTAGATATATTTTTATCACTAGTAGTAGACCCTGTAGTTTCATTATACATTTCTTTATGCTCATAATTTCCTGATATGAGCAGTGTTCTTATTGCAGTTCTATGCAAAGGGTATTTAAGGTTAGCTGAATACGTTAGTGCATTTCCCATTGATTTAGGAGAGGTTTTAAGCTCTTTTCCTATTTTATAATTTAAATCATTTATGAAAAAGCTACTTCTCAATCCATTCCGTCCCAATGGGTAATTGTACCCTAACTTGTATAAACTAAAATTTCCAGAAGGAGCAGTAATCACATTGAAAATAACTTGGTCTCCAATCTTTGTAGGATTATTTATATATGCTATACCTGAAGTTCTATTTTGACCAGTATACCTATTACCATAATTATCTATTGAAAGCGCTCCTGAAATTAATGGTCCCTCTTTTACATCTAATACTATTCTAGTAGAATATATATCGTCACCAGGCTTTAATGTAACTTTACCCTCTATACCGGGCATTTCATTAAAATTTAAAATAGACCTTTCTAGCCCTTGCTGAGTAAACTTTCCTTTCATCCCCTCAATGAAGTAACTCTCAGGAATGCCATCTTTTAATCTAATATCATTCTTTTTAATTTCATATGGCTTTTCGCTGTCTAACTTACCTTCAGAAATAAATATAGTTATTATCCCATCTTTTACTTCTTGTTCGGGTATATATGCTTGTGCTAAAAAATACCCTGCTTCTCTATAAAAACTTTGTATTTTGTTAGCGGCATTTTGAATTTCTTCAAAACTAAGATTTTTTCCTATCAAATCTTCTAAGATTTTTTCTAATTCCTGAGAAGTAAATCCATTTTTTTTTCCCTCAAACTTAAACCCCTTGATTAATACTTTTTCTCCATTTTTTCCAGATACTCCATTAATTATTTCGTCTTCTTTAGGGATTTGTATAGGTAGTACATTTACTTTTTCTATTTCTTCTTCAAAATTAAGAAGACTTCCTGCATTAGGCACAGAATAAGCTAACCTTAAACAAAAAAACCAGAATAACGTTAATAAAAAAACAGCTTTTAAAAAATAAACAAATATATTTACAACCATAAATCTACCAAATAAAGTGGCGTCCTCGGCAAGATTCGAACTTGCGACCCTCTGCTTAGAAGGCAGATGCTCTATCCAGCTGAGCTACGAGGACTCAGACTCTCTAAACCATTTCCACCTTGATTTACAGAGTTACCAAAACAGTTTGTTGCAAATAAAATAATCTTATAAAACTACCAAGAAACTACCAAGCTTTACTATCACTCGTTAATACTTGCTTCGAACTTAGTGTATTATAGTTAAAAATACTTCCCTATCAATAGTTAATTAATCTTAATATTTAGTAATTTAACAAAAATAAACTTGGCAATAAAACAAAGTATACTAAATAAAAATGAAATATCTGACATTAAATATAAATATTACTTGCTTAGTATTATCAAGACGTATCTATTTAATTTTCTAAAGATTTAAGCTTATTTTTAATGTTAATATATGAAGAATAATTAAATGAATAATTTATGATTATTTATTAATAACTTTATTTAAATAAATATAGGTATTCTCAAGCAGTATTTTTAATTCTTTTCTTTTAGGAGGTAATGCTGGTTCCCCATAATATTGAGGAGCAGCTATTTTATGTAATGCTAAACATGTACTGTAACGTATTACATCATATTTTTTATTCAAGACTACCTCCTTTAATTTATTATATATATCAATTATATCTTTAGTTTCCTTATCACTATAAATTTTTTTATCTAATTGATTAATTTCATCGTTTGGTTGTAATAAACTTCCTAAGTCCTTAGCATTTACAGAATTTGTATTTTTCTTAAATACTAGCACAGCACTGTGATGCGCTTTGTTATGATTTACGCTAGAAAGAGGATCGGAATGACTTGATGAGTATAATTCAAAGCCTAACTTTGACATAAATGTTATGTATTGTTGAGGGCTATACAAATTAATATAAGGTACAAAAAAGTCATCCATAATTTGACTAGTGTGAGGATTAGACAAATGTCCATTAGCGTAATTAATTGCTGACGAAATAAAAAATCTGTCTATATCTTCTACACTTAATAGACCTCTAATCATTTCATTTACAAACCATTTAAAAGTTCCTGATCTATAAAAATAAATCCAAATGAGCCCATATTTTTTTACAGCATTTGCACAGTTTATTAAACCTTTAGCAGTATTTGAGAAGTGATGTACAATTCCAGATAAATAAACGAAATCATATTTATTTTTAGGTAATTCTTGTTTACACAAATCTAAATTTCTAGTTAATATATTAAGACTACTATATTTCTTTTTTTTAATAACTTTTTAAATCTATTGACATGCTCTTTACTTATATCATAGTGTTCTACAGTTTTAACACCAAGTAATGCCATAGCAAGAGCCTGTCTTCCAGTTCCTACATCCATGATTTTGAGTGAAGAATATTTGTCTATTATTCCAGCAATTTCAAAATCATTTTTTATTATATTTACAATATTTGCTATATGCTCTTCACTGAGCAATTCATTATACATGTTGCCAAATGAATATTTACCATACAGTTCTCCTGTAAGATTCTTTTCTCTATTTCTTCCTCTTAGTAAAGACATATATACCTTAATAATATTCTTTGGTACAAGTTGTAAATCAATAAAAGTAAAAGGCTATAAATTTTACATTAATTATTTTAACAAATAGTTTCAGCATTTTTATAAATGTTACATCACACAATCTATAACTAATTCTGTTTAATTAAAACTATCAAGCTATGTTAAAACTACCAAAAACTACAACGAATTACAAGCTAATAATGTTAGAAGTATTGGTTTTCTGGTACTTTGAAGAGGATTGTGTTATAAGACCTATGATTAGAAGGCAGATGCTCTATCCAGCTGAGCTACGAGTACATAGGGAAAAATATATGTCATAATTTTTAAAATTAAAGAACAAATATAATTCTCTTTAATGGCGACGTTCTATATTTTAATAAATTAATTTGACTTACTTGCAAAAAGCTTTGTTGACTAAGGTTGTTAAATATTTATTGGCATATATAATTATTTAATATTGAGTAATAATTATAAAAAAAATTAATATAAAATGTGTAGACATATTGGTTACATTGGTAATAAAGAGTTTATAGATAAAGTTATTTTAGAAAAAAAGCATTCTCTTGTAGATATGGCATTTCAACCTAAAGAAATGGAAAATGCTAAACTTAATGCTGATGGTTTCGGTATAGGCTGGAATAGCCACGAAAATGGAAAAAAGTTTTTTCTTTATAAAAACTATATACCAATTTGGAATGACCAAAACCTAAAGTCTTTAACAAAAAACATTAAAACTAATTTAATGATAGCAAATGTTAGAAGTGCAACATTATTGACAAATACAGGCTATCAAAACACACACCCATTTGTTTTTGATAATTTGCTTTTTTCTCATAATGGTTACATTGAAAACTTTGAAACAAGTATTAGAAGTACTCTTTTAAGTTTGTTAGATAAAAAACTTTTATCAACAATAAAAGGAAGCACTGACTCAGAATTAATATTTTTAATAATTATTAATATATATAAAAAGGAAAAAAGTTTATTAAAAGCAATTAAAGAAGCTATCAAAATTCTTTCTAAGGTGTGTAAGGCTGCTATGTTAAATTTCTTAATAGCAGAATATAAAGACAAAAAATATAAACTATATGCAACCAAAACTTCAATAAAACTGACCTCTCCTTCTCTTTATTATCAAATCAATAAGAATAAAAGTATTTACATTTCTTCAGAGAAACTTGATAAAAAAAAGTGGGTATCAGTTAAAAACAACTCTTTAATAGAATGTAGTAAAAATACAGTCAAAATAATGGAAATTGAAAAATCTTAAAATCAATAGAAAGCATTAATAACTTGCAAAAAAAGCAAAAGTTAATTTTAGGTCAACTACTTAGAGTTAATAAAAATAATGTAAATAAAAAAATTCATTCTGAATTGAGTCCGCTTGGATGGCATTTACTGCACTGTATTTTCATAGAGGCCATATGGGTTAGAAGTTATTTTTTTTCAGATGAAACTATAGTAAATAAATTTAAAAGTCTTGCTGATGCTACAAAAATAAACGTAAATAAAAGACATTTAAACCTACCTAATATACAAGAATTACAAAATTTTGCAGAAACTTATTTCCAAGAAAATATAATTCTTATAAAGGAATTATTATCTAAAAATATCAAAAAAAAATATTCTATTAAATATATCATTAATTTTCTTAATCAGCATCATAGCCAACACATTGAAATTATGAAAATTATAATTAACTTGCACAATTTAAAGTTCAATAAAAACTTTAATGAATACACTCAAGAAATTGTACCTCAAAAATATAAATTTTCTGGTATAGAAATACCAAATGGAATTTATAAAGTAGGAGCTAAGAAAGTTGGATTTACATATGATAATGAAAACCCTAGACATGAAATATTTTTAAAGAATTATATCATTTCAAAAAAGCTAGTTACTATTTCTGAATGGTTTGCTTTTGTAAAAGAAAATGGATATAAAAGAAAAGAATTTTGGTCTGCTAAAGGATGGAATTGGTGTATTAAAAATAATGTAAACTTTCCCCTGAATTGGGTATTTAAAAATAAAAACAGTTTTTCACTTTCTACTCCTAATGGTTATATCAAACCAATAAGTAATATGCCTGTGAGCAATATTAGTAAGTATGAACTTGAAGCTTTTGCAGCATGGAATAAAATGAGACTGCCTCATGAATTCGAATGGGAGGTTTCCTCAAAAAAATTAAAAGAAACCTTTAAAGTATGGGAATGGAGTGCAAATCAATTTTTTGGTTATAAAAATTTTAAACCTTATCCATATAAAGAATATTCCTATCCTTGGTTTAACAAGAAATATTTTACTTTAAGAGGATCTAGTACTTTTACATTAAATGACATCAAAAGAGTTTCGTTTAGAAATTTTTACCAACCCAATACTAGATATATCTTTTCTGGGGGACGTTTATGTTTTTAGTTTTTTTTAAGTAAATTGCAGTTATCAGGCCTACTGTAGATATTATAAATAAAAATACAAAAAAGATTTTAAAAGAAACTTTTATGTCTTGTAAGTCGAGTAAAAACCCAAATAGAGGACCTACAAAAATATCTGGCAAGTAACCTATAAAAGATATTATTCCTACGGCTGCTCCTGTTATTGATGATGGTATGTAAGAGTCCTCTAATAAGCTATAAAAAATTCCTCTTAAAGCAAAAACTCCTACCATACTAATTATTAGATTTACATACACTATAGCAATTAACTGTATATCTAAATTAAAGATACTCAAAGAAGCATATGCTACTAGCATAAAGAAAAATAAAAATTTAGTACAACTTCTAGATGTAATTTTGTCAGCAATTAGTCCTGCTAATAATGCAGCTATAGGCCTAGTATAAGAAAAAATGGCCATCACATATGCTGATTTCTCTTTGCTAAACTCTATAATCTCATAAAAATATAAAGAGTAATAATCTATTGCTTTATAACAGGTATAAGCACTAAAGACAATTATTGAAATACATAATATAGGTTTTTTATTTTTATAAATTTCATCGATATTATATTTTATTTTAGTAGCTTTGGTTTGTTTAACTTCTTCTTTAAAAAAAAATAAAATTATCATTGATGATAGAAAAGTTACACATGAATAAAAAAATATTACTATAGATAATGGAGATAATTGTTTAGAAATTATATTTCTTATAAACTCTAATAAGCTATTATTTGAATAAAGAAATACTGCAATAGATGCACACAAAGAGGCTACCAGACCTCTTCCTGCCTCAAGAGCACCAAAAGAAATACCCTGATTATTTCCAGCTATGGAACGAGTAGCTTTTATAAGAGCAGCCCAGAAAAAAAGGATGGTAGTAATACCCCAATACCCAAATACAAAATACAAGCTATAAATACTTGGATTCGTCATATAAAAAATACCTCCCAATGAGGTCAAGAGTAGAGATGAAAATAATAAATATTTAGGAGAAATTTTATCTGCAATATATCCTCCTGGTAAATAGCTTAGAAAGGCTGTAATACCATAAACGCTAAAAGCTATTCCTAATTCCATATTAGAGTAATGATAATCTTCTAACAGTGAAGGTCTGAAAAATCTAATTACGTGAAATGGCAAAGCAAATATTAGTTCACCTGCAATTATTAAAAAAGTTAATGGTAATATTTTTTTCATACTCTATTATCTTTATGTTAAACTGCAAAGCATATAAAGAAAAAATTTAAAATAAAATATTTTATTATATTAAACTTTATGTTACTTATAAGATTTATTAGTGTAACGGTTATAGTAAATTGTCTCCAAATATTCAGGAAATTAGCAAAACAAAAGATTCTTTTAGTTTAAAAGAATTAAATGTAATGTTGAAAAAAAAAAATAAGTCCATTCCTACTAAATTTCTTTATGATGACTTAGGGAGTAAACTATTCGAAAAAATAAGTAATACTAAAGAATACTATTTAACTAGAACCGAAGAAGATATACTAAATAAATATTCTACTAAAATTATTAATGAGTCTGACGCTCACGAACTCTTAGAGCTAGGTAGTGGTTCTTCTAAAAAAACTAAACTATTAATATTAGAAGCCTTAAAAGTAAAAAAAAATTTAAGCTATGTTTCCTTTGATATCTCAGAGAAAGCATTAAAAATGTCTTATAATCAATTAAAAAATATAAGCTCTGATCTAAATATCAAGTTGATAAAAGGTGACTTTATAAATGACTTAGAAAAACTAGAGCAAATTAACAAACCAAGATTATATTTATTTTTAGGAAGTACACTTGGGAACTTTAATAATGACACTGCTATTAAATTTCTTTCTAAAATTTCTAAAAAAATGAAAAAAGCTGACTTTTTTTTATTAGGTATAGATAAAATTAAAAATAAAGAAATCATTAAAGCTGCCTATAATGATACAGCAGGAATAACAGAAAAATTCAACAAAAACATTCTTAATGTTATTAATAAAGAATATAATTTAAATTTTAATCCTGAAAAGTTTGATCACATTGCAGAATTTAACGAGGATAAAAGTCAAATAGAGATGTATCTTCAGGCTCTGAGTCATCAAAAAATTAATTCAAAACAAGAAAATATTGAAATAAATCTAGGGGAAAAAATCCTAACAGAAATAAGCAGAAAGTTTTCAGATACATCAATACAATCAATTTTTAAAGACTCAGGTCTAGAGATTGTTAAAAACTTCAGTGATGTGAAGAAATATTATTCTCTTTATTTACTAAAATCTATTTAAATTATACTTCAATATTTAACCGAGATATTATTCTGAATATTATTTTTTTAAGTTTTATCTAAAAATAATCTTTTTTAACTTTATTAAACTATGCTATATTAAAGGTATAAAATGAGAATATTTTTTTTAATAATAATTTCTTTAATTTTCATTTCTGGGTGTACTAAAAATGGTGTTCCGCTTATGAGTAGTGGAGTCTCAGGCACCGAAGGTCTTCCACCAGAACAATTAAGCTTTGCTAAGTTTAAAGATATTGCTATCCCTGATGGTGCAGTTATGGATATGGAAAATACAATAATATTCGGTAGTGACGAAGAGTGGTTTGGAAGACTATCTATAAATCCTCGTTTAAGTCATGCAGAAACTTTTGATTTTTTTAGATATGAAATGCCAAACCTTTCTTGGAAAGAAATTACCAATGTTAGATCCACAAGTAGTGTTTTGTCTTATGAAAAAGATCAAAGAATTGTTACAATTCAAATAACAAACTCTTACGGGCAGACACTTTGTTCAATTAATATGTCACCCAAAAAGCAATAGGAAGAATATGGAAAAAGAAGATAATAAAAATTACGGAAGCATCGCTCTAGTTACACTTATAACCTTATTGGCATCAGCTGGATCAATTTACTTAATAGTATTTGTTTTAAATTAATAAATTAATATTTTATTTTAATTTTTCTATTTTTACCCCTCCGGGTGCCTGCTCTGTTGGAGTAATTTCGATTGAGGAAATATTGACATGTGCTGGACATTCAATGGAAAATAAAATTGAGTCTGCTATGTCCGATGCTTGCAACATTTTTAGTCCTTTTTTCATATTCATGGCATCTTTCTTACTATCAAAGGCTATGTCAAAAAATTCTGTATCGACTCTGCCAGGATTGATTTCTGTACACCTTACGCCTGTTCCAGAAAGTTCCAATCTAAGATTTTGACTGATTAAATGCACTGCTCCTTTTGAACCTCCATACACAGAACTAGATAAAGGGTATAATCCTGCTATTGACCCAATATTAATAATATGTCCTTTTTTTCTTTTTACCATTCCTGGAACCACACAACGCAGTAATTGAAGAAATGCCTGAACATTAGTATCAATTGTAGTCGCTATATCTTTAGCTTTAGTTTTATAAATTTTATCAAACCCCCTACCTAAGCCAGCATTATTTATAAAAATATCAAATTTTATTTTTTTTAGTTTTTCAATCTCATTAGTTTTTCTTATATCCATTAAAACTGTTTGACATCCTGTTTCTTTTTTTAATTTATTTAATTTTGATTTTCTTCTAGCTAATGCTGTAACTTTATATCCCTTATTACATAACAACCTCACTACTGCTTCTCCAATTCCACTAGAAGCACCAGTAACTAAAACTGTTTTATAATTATTAGATAGCATAAGTAATTATATATCACTGAATAAACTTTCTAAATCCTTTTTTTCTTTTATAGTCAGTTTAGTAAGCTTGCTTTCAATATTTCTAAAAATATTTATAAAGGTTTTCCCTTCATTAGTTAGCTGAGAACCTCTAACTCCCTTACCTCCTGATTTAGCATAAACTAGTTTCTTAGAAGAATACCTATTTAATTCATCAATTAATTTCCAAGCTTTTTTATATGATAACCCTATACTTTCTGCAGCTTTAGATATCGAACCTTTCTCACCAATTTTTTCTAATAATAATATTTTACCTGGGCCTATATAAAATTCATTTTTAATCTGTATCCTGATTTTAATTAATTTTTTTTTATTCGTATTCAATATGCACCTCATCTCCTATTACAATACCTAGTTTTTCTATTAAACCAGAATTTATTTCTAAAATATATTTAGTTTTCATCCTAGAAGAATAAATTTCTTCACTTAATGGCAAGGCCTCTTTAAGTAGATCTACTATAATATTATCTTCTGATATAAATATGATGTCTAAGCTTAAAACTGTATTTTTCATCCAAATATTTGCAAAATAAGGCTTAGGTAATACAAATAGCATTCCCTCTCCCTCTTCTAGAACTGATCTAAACATTAAGCCTTTTTCCCTCTTTTCTTTTGTATCAGCTATTTCAACATTAAACAAAAAACTTTTGTTTTTTATTATTACTGATCCAAACTTTAATTCGGAAGCACATATAAAGCTAAAATATTGAAAAAATAAAAAGAAGAAGAAAAAAATTTTTATTTTTTTTAAGTGCATATTCTTAAATCTTTTATAAAATAATTATATGGATTTATCAAAAAAAATTTTTTTAGCTCTAGGAATAGGTTTTTTCTTAGGATCTCTATTTAATTACCTCGGGGTTATGCAAGAAAAATTTTTTATAGACTTTATTGAAATTCCAGGAAGCTTGTTTATATCTTCTCTCAAAATGCTAATAGTTCCCGTAGTATTTTTTTCTATAGTTAGCGGAGTATCAAACTTAAGTAATGTATCTACATTAGGAAGGATAGGAACAATTTCTGTAATATTATATTTAATAACAACATGTATAGCTATAACTTTAGCGCTTATTTTTTCTAATATAATTGATCCTGGAATTAAAAAAAATATCACTGGGCTAGAAACAGTTTTAAAACAAGAAGCTCCTGCTTTAAAAGACGTTATTATTAATATTGTGCCTAGTAATATATTTAAAGCCTTTACAGAAGCAAATATGCTTCAAGTAATTTTCTTTGCTTTAATATTTGGTATCACATTGAATTTAATTAAAAAAAATAATGTTAAGTTAAAAGATGGAATTCTCTTATTAAATGATCTATTTTTAAAAATGATTGAGGTCATAATGCATATTGCCCCCTATGGAGTTTTCTTTCTAATATTTAAAACATTTCTAACTCAAGGTTTCGAAACTATTTTCGAATTAGGAGAATATTTTTTTACAGTTTTACTAGTATTAATTATTCATTTAATTTTTACTTATGGAGGTCTTTTATTAATATTAGGAAAAATTAATATTTTCAAATTTTTTTCTAAGATGAAAAACTCAATGCTATTTGCATTTTCTACCTCTAGTAGCGCTGCTACAATCCCTGTTAATTTGAAAACTGTCGAGGAAAATTTGGGTGTAAAAAAATCAGTTGCATCATTTACAGTACCGCTAGGCGCAACAATTAATATGGATGGAACTGCGATAATGCAAGGAGTAGCTACCGTTTTTATAGCAAATACTTATGGTATTGACCTTAGTGTAGCTGATTTTATGTCAGTTATATTAGTTGCTACCTTAGCATCAATAGGAACAGCAGGCGTTCCAGGTGTAGGGCTTATAATGCTTACTATGGTATTAAATCAGGTCGGGTTGCCAGTAGAAGGAATAGCCTTAATAATTGGTATAGATAGGATTTTAGATATGACTAGAACAGCTGTAAATGTAACAGGTGACGCAACAATATCATGCATAGTTGCTAAAATTGAAAAAAAGTTAGACCTTAAAAAGATCAACTCTTAGTTCTTAAGTACCATTCTGTCCAAGAACCATCATACACACTCCAATTTAAGTTTCCTATAATTGACAATGAGAAAGCTAAAGAACAAGCACTTATACCTGACCCACAGGTACAAATAATTTTGTCATTATTTTTAATTTTTTTTTTTTAAAATATCTCTAATTTTGCTTTTTGTTTTAAAAAATCCATTCAGCTCTAACAATGGAAATTCTAAGTTTTTACTTCCTTCTATATTACCTCTTCCAATATTTTTTCTAGGCTCAGGATCTAATTTGAAAAACCTTCTAGTTGGTCTTGCATCTAAAATAGAATAGTTTTTTTTTTGCTTTTTTACACGTAATAGTTCTTCATAAGTAAAATTTAATTTTTTTTTAACTCTACCTACCTTATACTTCGTTTGTTTTATTTTTTCTGGGCCAGATATTATTTCACCGCTTGCAAAGGTCCATGCTTTAAAACCTCCATTTAAAATATATACTTTTTTGTGCCCGAAATACTTAAACATCCACCAAACTCTTGGTGAACTTAAAACACCTTCTCTACAATAAACTATTATAATATCATTAGATTTAACCCCTAGGTCAGATACTTTATTTTCAAATATACTTTTACTTGGAAGCATATGAGGAAGATTAGCATTTAAGTCACATATATCGTCAATATCAAAGAAAGCTGCTTTTGGTATTCTTTTATTTGTATATTCTTTTTTAGGATTCCTATTAACATTTGGTAAATACCAAGAGGCATCTAGTATCTTTATATTTTTTTTTTTAAGATTTTTTTTTAACCAATGTGCATTTATCAACATATTTTTACAACCAGTTTGGATACGTTAACCCTTTAGAATCTAAATATTCTTTATTAAATATTTTATTAGAATACCTGCTAGCATAATCACACAATATAGTTACTATTGTTTTGTTAGGACCTAAGTGATTAGCAAGTTTTATTGCTCCAGCTATATTAATACCACTACTTGGACCTAGAAATAGACCTTCTTCTCTGATTAAATCATAAACTATGTTTAATGCAGATTGATCAGAAATTTTAAAAGCTCCATCAAATTCTATATTTTCTATATTTTTGGTAATTCTACTTTGTCCTATGCCTTCAGTTATAGAACTGTAAGCAGCCTTAGAACTTCCTTTTCTAATATATGAATACATCCCTGAACCATATGGGTCTGCACAGAAAACTTTAATATTTTTATTTTTATGTTTTAGCCCTAAAAAGTTACCAGCTAATGTGCCACCTGTTCCTATAGAACAAATAAATCCGTCTAACTTACCCTGAGTTTGTTCCCATATTTCATTTGAGGTAGTTTCTAAATGAGCTCTTCTATTTGCAAGATTATCAAATTGATTAGACCAATTTGCATTTTTTTCTTCAGCAATTTTTTTTGATAGCTGTATATAATTTTTTGGGTCTGTAAAAGGAGCTTTCTCTGTTAAAACTACTTTTGCTCCTAACTGTTTTAATAAATCAATTTTTTCTTTGCTTTGATCATTAGGCATAACAATAATAGTTTTATATCCCATTGCACTTCCTATCACAGTTAAACCTATTCCTGTATTACCTCCTGTACCTTCAACAATAATTTTACTGTTAAGATTTTTTTCTAATTTAAGATCTTTTATTATATATAATGCAGCCCTATCTTTTACAGACTGTCCAGGATTTAAAAACTCAGCTTTGCCCAAAATGTTGCATTGGGTTATTTCAGATGCTTTTTTTAATTTTATTAATGGCGTATTTCCTACTTCATCTATTATACTTTCTGAGAAGAAGTTTATGTTCCTATCCATTCTTATTCTTAGATTTTTTAATAACATTATTTTGAGGGTTATATCCTCTCACTGCTAAAAATAAAAAAATTAAAGTACATATCAAACATACTAGAAACCCATCTAAATAAAAACTTCCTAGGCTGGCTGCCCTTATCATTTCTACTCCATAGGTAAATGGATTTAACTTTGCTATATAATAGATATACAATGCACCATTATCAATTAGCCTCCATAACGGATATAGGGCTGAGGAGATAAAAAACATTGGAAATATAACAAAATTCATTGTTCCTGCAAAATTTTCTAATTGTTTTATATAGACAGATAATAAAAGACCTAACGACCCAAGCATTAATCCAAATAATACAATAAAAGGAAATGCAAAAAGCCAACCCGTGTAACTAGTTAAAAATGGAGTATAAAAATTTACAATAGGTAGACAAATAATTAAAAAACAATAAGCTTGTATTATTGATAAAATGGTACCTGCAATTAATTTTGATACTAACATATACCACCTTGGCAAAGGAACTGTAAGTAAAATTTTCATTACTCCCATCTCTCTATCATATACCATAGATAAAGAAGACTGCATCCCACTAAACAATAAAACCATTCCCAACAACCCAGGAGTTATATACTCAAAATAATTCACGTTTTGAGTAGGATAAAAGTTTATTAATCCTGGATCTATTCCTCTAGCGGTTCCAACCCCTGCTGCAAATACAAATAACCAAAGTGCTGGCCTCACTATAGCAGAAAAAAGTCTTCCTTTTTGATTAGAAAACTTAATGATTTCTCTAATTGATAAACCTAAAAGAGCCGATATATAATGTTTTACGTTCATAATTATTAATTTAACATTTTTTTTCTAATTGAATAATACCAAGGGTATCTAAATTATTTTTACTGTTTTTAAAAGTCTCAATAGGGGCAACTTCTGTAACCCAGTTGTTTGAGGAAACTAGAAGTATCGTCTGTCTTAATTGCCTATTGATATCCCTATAATTTAAACTGATACCTTTAGACCCGTCTACTTTAAACTCTTCGCTTACTAAAAAATTTTTTATAACCTGGGGTTCAGTTGACTTAGTTCTAAGAATACTTTCTAAAATGCTTTTAACTGCTATCCAGGATGCCCAATCCTTTTCTTGCATTCTTCTATTAAATTTTCTTTCAAATCTTCCATTTACTTGAGGGGCACCATGTCTCATATATGACCAATGCCATGCTTTTGGCGACAATCCAGAGGAACCTAATACAGCCACAGGGGTCATAGTGGCGTAAGGGACCCCTAAAGCAAATTCACCGTCAATATCTGAGATAAAAATACTTTTAAACTTTCTGCCTTTTGTTAAAAAAGATAAATCATTTTTTTCCCTAACACGAGGATCGTTTGAATTTACAAAAGTTTTTTCTTTCACTATTTTGATACCAAACTTTTTTGAAGACTCCTTAAATGAAGTGCTTAAAAAAGCGTCCTCATTTAGACTTCCTGTTAATATTAAAGTTTTATTCCATTTTTTTTGAACTAAGAATTGAGCTAAAGCATCCGTTTTCATCATATCACTTGGATAAGTATGATATAAGTTATCTATACATCCATTTGTTCTCAGAGAGTTGTTTGAATTAGAGACATTAAAAAAAATTACTTGATTTTTATCTTTTATACTACTTTGGATACTTTTTAAATTTTTAAAATTGAGGTCCAATAAAATTGCATTGTATTCTTTAGGGCTTTCTGATTTAAAAAACTTTAATAATTTTTTTTCATCTACGTATCTTAAGTGTTTAAAAATAATTTTTGTTTTTGTTATTCTCTCATATTTTTTTGAATCTATTATTCCTAACCTTGCACCATCTACTGCTCTTTGCACTTTGTTATGACTTGATCTAATATCAACAGGATGTCGTCCCCAATCTGTATATCTAATATCATTTTTTAAATCAATATATGCTACTCTAAAAATCTTAGTTTCTGCAGTAACATATATATTAGGAAAAAATAAAAATAAAGTTATAAAAAGTAATTTCATATTATTTCATAATTCTTACAGAGTGTGGAGTTTTTCCAACAGGAATAGCAGAGGTAGATAATAGTTTTTCTAAATCTATAATAGATATATCATCACTATTACCATTAGTAACAATAAGCTCTTTCTCATCTGCAGTAATATCAGCGCCCCAAACTCTATTACCTACCAGAATATATTTTTTTATTTCATAAGTATTGACATCTACAACTGCAACATGGTTAGCATTTCCTAAAGTAACAAATACTAAATTATTCTTTTTTGCATACGCAAAATCAACAGGAGTAATTTGTTGTTCTCTAATTCCTTTTATAGTAAATTTAATAGTTTTCTTGATCTCTTGCTTAGTAGTATCTATAACTCCAACAGTGCCACTTAATTCATTACTAACCCAATACTCAGTTCCTCCATTAACAAATAAACCTCTTCTGGGTCTATTTCCAACTAATATTTCATTAACTATTTTCTTTTCAATTGCATCTATTATAAGTACTGAACTAGTTCCTTCTGAGGTTACATAAATTAGCTTGCCATCAGGAGAAAAATTTACTCCTTCAGGCTCTACTCCTACATCATTAATTCTTGCTATTATTTTTTTATTATTAAGGTTAATTATAGTCAATTGATTGTCGTCTTCATTAGAAACGGCTGCGTAGTTATTATTATAATCTATATCAAATATTTCTGGATCATCTCCTGTTTTTATTTGATCTAAAATTATTAGTTTTTTTGTATCTATTTCTAATATATGGTTTTCTTCGCTAACAACTACATAAAGCTTAGAAAAGTCAAAATTAAACTTTAAATCTCTAGGTCTTCCTCCCGTCTCTATTGTTTTTATAATTTTCTTTGATTGCTTTTCTAAAACAACTACAGTGTCGCTATTTTCATTACTTACAAATATATATTTTGCATGCGAAGAAAATGTAAATATCATTAAATTAACACATAGGATAATTAGTATATTTAAATTGCACATATTATTTTTCCTTAACTAATTTTAAAAAAGCCGCTTCCAAATTATTCTCTTTCGCAAAGCCTAAAATTTCTTTACTAGAACCAATTGCTATTATTTTTCCCTTATTTAAAATTATAATTTTATCAGCTTTTTCTGCTTCGTCTACTAAATGAGTAGTCCATAAAACAGATAAGTTTTTAGAATTTTTAAGATAAAGTATTTTCTTTAATAATTCTGATCTACTGCCTGGGTCTAAACCTACCGTAGGTTCATCCATAAGGAGCATTTTAGGTTTATGTAGTAAAGACCTTATTAACTCTACTTTTCTTCTCTCGCCTCCAGATAAAGTTCTAACTTTATTATTTATTTTTTTTTCTAAGCCATTTTCATGTAATTCATTTTCAATTATTTTTTTTAAGCTTGAAACTCTAAGTCCATGCAGTCTAGCATGAAAAAGTAAATTTTCTTTTACACTCAACTCTAGATCGATAGTAGGCTGTTGAAAAACCACGCCTAGGCTTTTTAATGCTCCTATGCTTTGACTTGCAACATTATTTCCATTAATAAAGCATTCCCCGCTGTCAGCACTTGCTAACCCTGTAATAATTGAAAATAAGGTAGACTTTCCTGCGCCATTTGGCCCTAATAGTACTACTAATTCGTTAGGTTTGAGTTTTAAGCAAATATTATTCAATGCCAAAAAAGGTCCGTAATACTTTTTTATATTATTTATTTCTAACATAAAACTTTCTTTAAACATTGGTGTTTACTCCCTCTAATATTTTTTTATTTTTACTAATTATATTTTTTCTAAAAGCTTCTATTTTTTCATCATCAAGTTTCCTTGGTCTTTTAAAATTTATTTTTTTATCAAGTAAAACTCTAGAAGGGGCTGAAGACAAAAAAATTATTCTATCAGCTAAATAAATTGCCTCCCTTAAGTCATGTGTAACAAATATTATTGTTGTTGGTTCATTAGTCCATAAGCTAATCAACATATCCCTTAATTTATTTGCCATCTCATCATCAAGAGAAACAAAGGGCTCATCTAATAAAAATAATTCTGGTTGACTCGAATATGATCTAGCTAAAGCAACTCTTCTTTGCATACCTCCAGATAATTGGCCGGGATAGTAGCCAAGAAACTTTTTTAGACCCATAATACTTAGAATTTCAGTAGCTCTGCCAGAGTCTCTTTGTTCTTTAGATAACACAACTTCTACATTCTCCAATACGGTAAGCCATGGTAGCAATCTAGGATTCTGAAACATATAAGCTATCCTAATGTCTTTTACTTTTTTTTCTTGATCAAAAATAATTTCACCATTTAAATTTTTATCTAATCCAGATATAAGGTTTAGGAGTGTAGTTTTACCACATCCTGATGGACCTATAATAGAACAAAACTCTCCCTTTGAGACGTCAAATTTAAGTTTGCTTATGGCAGAGTGACTTTGTAATTTTCTATTATTTGTTTGAAAAACTTTTGATTTAATATTTATTTTTATTCCAGTAGCCATCAGGTTCTCCACCTCCTAGAATAGTTATCTAGTGGTTTAAAACATAACAACTCTAAACCTATCATTACTATTACAAATGCTATTGTATAAGCTAAAATAGATTTAATGTCAAAAAATTGAAAAAACTCATGAATTTTAAACCCTACTCCGTTACTTCTTCCTAAAAGTTCAACAACTAAAACTATTTTCCATATTAAAGCAATCCCTCCTCTCGCTGCAGCAATTATGTATGGGAAAAGTTGGGGTATGTAGAATATAAAAAATTTTTTTATTTTAGATACTTTATAAACAAATGCTACTTGCAGAAGACTCTTATCTATAGACTTTGCCCCTTCTCTAATAGTAACTATAACATTTGGAATTTTATTTAGACTAACAGCTATAATAGCAGCTACTTCGGTTAGACCAAACCAAATATAAGATAAAATTATTAATACAAGAGCTGGTATATTTAAAAATAATATATTCCATCCATCAAAAAAAGTGTCGAATTTTTTATAATTGCCCATGAGCATTCCAATAAACGTTCCTAGAATCATTGCTATAAAAAAAGAAACAAATACTCTATATAAGGTTATACCTAAATGGAAAATCAATTCACCATCTAGAATTTCAGAATATAAAGTTTTCACTATGACCAAAAGAGAAGGAAATGTGGTCGGATTAGAAAAATTTGACAATAACTCCCATAAAATAAATAAGAATATAAAAGAGAATCCTTTGACTGAACTTAAATACTTTTTAGTTAGCATTCCAAATTGTTCCTTCTGCTAAACGTTCTCCCTTTCCTACTAACTTTTTACCACCAATATTTTTTAATATATCATAAGCTTTGATGATATTCTGGTTAAGAGTTTCTATTTCACTTTTTGGAATTCCTTTTCTAAAACTGTCTCTAATGGAAATAAGCATTTCTTTATCTCTTGCTCCAGTCAGTTTCATTATTCTATCCCATTCTTCGTCTGACTCTTCAAGAATTTTTCTTGATAAATTTGTAGCCTGTAAAAATCTTTTTACTAAATCATATTCTCTCTCTAAAAGTTCTTCTTTGAAAACGTAGCCTATTAAAGGAAGATCTCCTTTAATTCCTAAAATAGGAAGCATATCTTCTATATTTATAATAACTTTAAAACCTTGAGCCTTAAGTCTAGCATTATAATTCCAATAATTTATACCTGCATCTAAATCTCCTGTTTTCAACAAACCATTAATTAAAGGAGGCGCTGCAAATGAAGTTCTAAAAAATGTTGTAGCTTCCATACCATATTTTTTTTTAAAAAATGCTCTAAAAAGTAGCCAAGATTTGTCAATAGAACCTCCTGCTATCCCTACTTTTTTATTTTTCAAATCATGTATACTAGTAATTTCACTACTATTTTTAATTATCAGCCCTCCAGCAGCAGTAGAATATGGTAAAAACGAAACTTTATTTCCTTGATATCTTTGCTTGCTAACCCAAATCCAGTCAGTAACAAAAATATCTGCCGAGTCTGATAAAAAAGCGATCGCGGCTGCATCTTTGTTTGTCATTTGAACTCTTTTTAAATTTAATTTAAATTCTTTATCTAAGCCATGGTGCTCTAATACATCTAACTCCCAATTAACTGAACCAAATTTTAGTACAGCGATTTTAAGATCTTTAGAGTAAATAGGAAAACTTAAAAAAGTAAAAAAGTAAAAAATTAATATATTTTTATAGTACTTAGTCATTAATCTGAATATTATCTCATGATTTTTATATTTTATGAAAAATTTCTTATAAAACATTTTTTTATATATGTTTATTTATCTCTGCCCATTTTGCATAAGAAATAAGTGTCCATAATTTCCAAGAGTTATCTGCGTTACCTGACAAAAATTCGTTTTTCCAATTTTGTACTATTCCAGTATTTTTAATATCAAGACTATCTAAAACTTTTCTCGAAATAGCTTGGTCTACCAAATGTCTCAGTTCATCGGACAGCCATTTATCTAAAGGTACTTCAAATCCTTTTTTAGGTAAATTTAAATATTTATTTGGAAACAAGTGAGAAAATGAATCTTTAAGTATTTTCTTTCCAGAAAAAAACCCTATTTTCTTGATTCCTGAAATACTAAAAGCATAATCAACTAAATCTTTATCTAAAAAAGGAGATCTTACTTCTAGACTATGTTTCATAGAATACCTATCAACTTTTACTAACATATCTCCTGATAAAGAAAACTTAATATCTCTTGACAATATTTCATTTAAATCATCGTCATAAGTTTCTAATTCATGAAAAATTTCATTATCAATGTCTGTCTTATTTACGCCAAAAATTTTTTCATATTCCTTATTTGATAATTGATCTAAAAAACTAAGTTGCATTTTGCTTAAGTTCAAAGTGCTGTTTAGCAATAATCTTTTTAATTTTCTAAGATTTTCATTAAATACATTATTCTTTAGATTTGGCAAAGCATAACCTATTGATTTCCTAAGAAAGCTAGGTATTAGATTAGTTAATAGATTCCATCTATAAGCTATATATTTTCTGTATCCGCCAAATATCTCATCACCTCCATCTCCAGATAAAGAAACTTTAATATATTTGCTTGTTTCTTTAGCAATCATATACATTGGAATTGCACTTGAGTCGGCAAAGGGCTCATCACTAGTACAAATAATTTCCTCAATAATTGGATAGGTTTTTTTTGCATCAAGATATAGTTTATGATGTTCAAAACCAAAATGTTTAGCTAAATTTGATGCATGGCCTGACTCATCATAATAATCGCCTTGATTCTTATAGCCAACTGTAAAATGTGGTATTTTTTTATCTAAAATAGTTAAACATGCACTTATTATTCCCGAGTCTAAACCACTTGATAAAAAAACGCCTAAAGGAACGTCTGAGACTAATCTTTTTTCTACTGCTTTAATAGTTAAATCGAAAATTTTTTTTTTATTATATCTATGATTATTTTTTGAAACTTTATTGTTTAAAGAGAACCACTTCCTTATTTCAGCACCACTAGAGTTAAAAGTTAAAATACTACCCGCAGGAATTTTTTTAAAATTTTCATAAATAGTAAGAGGTTCATAGATAAACCTAAATCTAAAAAGGCTTTCTAAGGCTGCCTTATCTACATTACCTGAGTCAGCTATTTCTCTCAAGCTTCTTAGGTCAGAAGAAAAAGCTATAGTATTTTCTGATTTAGAAAAAGCAAGTGGTTTTTTACCAAATCTGTCTCTAGCTAGATAAAGAGTTTTTCTTTTTTTATCCCAAATTGAGAATGCAAACATTCCATCTAATTGATGTAAAGCTTCCACTCCCCAATAGTCCCAACTAGCTATTAAGACCTCTGTATCACCAGAGGATTTAAATTTATAACCTTTTTGAATTAAAATATTTTTTAAGTCCTTGAAATTGTATATTTCTCCATTGTAACTTAAAACATAATTTCCGTACTCCATCGGTTGAGCTGAGCTATTTTGCAAATCTATAATTTTTAACCTTGTATGTAAAAAAAAAGCATTTTCATCATGCCACATCCCTTTCTCATCCGGGCCTCTAGCTTTTAAATAATGATATGATTTATTAAGTTTTCTTTCTAAAAAATCCTTGTTATTTAATTGGTTTATGTTAACTATGCCTGCCAATCCGCACATTTTGTCATAACTCTCTGTAAATATTATTATATGAAAAAGACATTTTTTTAATACTGAACTTTTTTTTAACTCTTTCCTGTGACTTTATTTTAAGACACTCTAGTTTTTTTTTGTTTATATCTATGGCACTTTTTAATGACTTTGCAATACTTTTGCTGCTGGAATCTTTTATAATTAATCCTATATCTGATATTATATATTTAGAGTCGCCAACTTTAGTTGCTACAGGAAAAAGTTTGCTAAGCATTCCTTCAGCTAATACATTAGAAAAACCTTCCCCAAACTTTGAAGGAAGAATTATAATATCCCCAATACTATAATAGTGTTCTATATTTATCTTCATACCTAAAGCAATTACTCCCTTTTGTGCTTTTAAATTTTCTGTTCCTTTACCTATTAATAGCAATATCACTCTTTTATTTTGTTTTCTAACTATTTCAAATGCACTTAGTAAATTTAGGTGATTTTTCATAGGATCAACTCTACCAGCACAAACTATTACAATACTATCTCTTTTTATACTTAAAGTTTTTCTAAGTTTATTTCTTTTTATATTAGAGAAAAAAAATTTTTTTTCATCTATACCATTATAGATAACTTTACTAAATCTTTTAGAAAACCCTAAACTACTATGGTACTTTAAACCTGCATGAGAATTATAAATAATAGAATTAGCTAAAAACGAGAGGAATTTACATGATAATATTACGCATCTTAAGGTCAAGGAGTAATATTTAAGTTGCATATTAGAACATCTAATACCCCATACTAATTTAAATTTCTTATTATAAAAAACCTTAATTAAGGATACTAGCAAGCATGCGTTATACATCCAGGCATGAACAATTTTAGTGTTTGAAGATTTAATAATTTTTCCAATTTTATGAAAATAAAATAAAACCTCTAAATTATTTTTAATATTTAATTCTGTGTAGCTTATATTAAACTTTTCTAAATCTTTCTTATATACTCCTGTATTTTTTAAAACTAATAATTTATGTGTAGGGTTTAATTTTAATAATTCTACTAATTGCCTCTCTGCTCCTCCATTTCCTAAATCAGCTATTAGATGTATTACTTTTTTATATTTGTTCATAATTTACTAGAAATAATTTTATCTAATTTTTTTCTATATGCTGCTTCACTTAAAGAATTATTTAGCAAGCTTTTTCTTAACATAGGATTTAATTTATCTTTTCTTGGGCGAAGGCCTCTTAAATAAGCTAGCAGTGACTCTTCGTTTTCTAGCATAGTAATAGTTTTATTTTTTATGTTAAAAGTTAAATCGTTTAAAGTTATGATGTCTTTAAATGCTATTACAGGTGTTCCTAATGCTAAAGACTCAAGCACACAATTTGGCATTCCTTCCCATCTTGAGGGTAGAAATAAATAATCTGCACCCGCAATCACATTATATGGACTTGGAATAAAACCACAGAAGGTAATTTTTTCCTCAATTTTATTATCTTTTACTAAATTCTCTAAAAGTTTTCTTTGTTCCCCTTGCCCGATTATAGAAAGCTCTATATTGTCAATTTTTGAAAATAATCCTAAAACTCTATCTAAGCCTTTTTGATAACTTAGCCTTCCTACAAAAACTAATTTCACTGCTAGTCCACTTTTCCTTTCTGGTATCACGTTTTTTCTAATATTTCTTATATCCAGCGGATTAGGCAAAAGAAAAACCTTATTTTTATTAAAATTATTTTTTAAGGCTTCCTCACGCATAGCCTTTGAAGTCACAACAATTACATCGGCCATATTAATTAATCTTAAGTATAAGAATCTAATTATTCTTAACTTAAAAGAATAGCTTAATGAAGGATATAGCATATTTGGTTGTCTAACTACAATGTTGCAATTATGCAGTCTTAATAATTTAGATATAATTAAAGCTATAGTTATATGTGGAAAAGTAGAATAAACAATGTTGAATTTTTTTTTTCTTATATAAGATATGATTTTTGGAATAGAGTTAAATAGCCTTTTGTATTTGTACTCTATAGAATCTACTAATTTTGTTTTTAATGGACCATCATTATTTACAACTAGTAATTTAAAAAAAAAAGGTCTTTTTTGAAAATTATGAAAATACATTAACATAATTTTTTCTGCTCCACCTCCTGAATAAGAAGGTAAAATTCCTAATAGTTTTTTTTTTTTCATATCTTTATAAAAATAAATTATTTGCCTTCTTGAGGTTTTCAATAATATATTCTACTTCTAAATCAGTTAAATAAGGATGTATTGGTATACTAAAAACATTATTAGATAATTCAGAGCTTTTAGATAAGTCTTTATTTAATAAAAAACCTTTATAAGCTGGTTGCTGATGCATAGGTTTTGGATAGTATATCATTACAGGAATATTTTTATCTTTAAGAAAACTCATAACTTTATCTCTTTTAGAGCTTTGAATAGTATATTGAGCCCATGCACTTACGCTGTCTTTAGGTATCTCTGGAATGTGAAAGCTAGACTTAAGTTCATTTGAATAAATTTTTGCAATTCTATTTCGTTCCTTTATCTCCCAATCAAAAATTTCTAGTTTGCTAAGCAAAACTGCAGCTTGAATTGTATCTAATCTTGCATTCATACCCATATAATTTATATCATATTTACCCTTACCTTTTCCATGAGCTCTTAAGCTTTCAAGCTTCTCTTTGATGTCTAAGCTTCCAGTAAAAATAGCTCCTCCATCTCCATAGCATCCTAGAGGTTTAGCAGGAAAGAAAGATGTAGTAGTGATTTCTGTTAAATTACCTACTTTATTTTTTCTAAAAATTCCTCCAAAACTCTGAGCTCCATCGGCAATAACATGAAGATTAAATGATTTAGCTATGGCGTTTATTTTATTGTAATTTGCTGGTAATCCATATAGGTCTACTGGCATTATAGCCTTAATTCTTAATTTTTCCTTTTTACATTTTTCTATTGCATTAAGAAGATTTTTATAACAAATATTGTAAGTATTTTTTCCTACATCAACGAAAACTGGAGTTGCCCCTACCATTAATATTGATTCTGCTGTAGCTGGAAATGTAAAACTAGGACAAAAAACAATATCGCCTATTCCTATATCTAAAGCTAGCAATGATAAGGTGAGTGCATCAGTTCCACTAGAACAAGAGATACAATAGCTTGCTTTTGTATATTCTGCCAAACTGCCCTCAAGCTTTTTAACTTCAGGTCCCATTATAAACTTAGACTCAGAAAGTACTTTATCTAAATTAAACCTTAAATGCTTTTCTATAGTTTTTTGCTGTTTTGCTAAGTCTAAAAATTTAATTTGTAGCATCGTTTATTTCTTTCTTAAAATCTCATCATCTAAATAAAATTCTTCCCCAGTTTCTGGGCATCTAAGGTTCTCATCAAGTTTATATCCTTTAGTAGAAACCCATCCTATTTTTTTTGCTGGATTTCCAGCCATTATAGCATAGCTTTTTACATCTTTAGTGATAACGGAACCTGCTCCAATTAATGAAAAACTTCCTATGGTGACACCACAAATTATGGTAGCGTTTGCACCTATAGAAGCTCCTTCCTTTACTAATGTTTTTTTGAACTCTTTTTTTCTATTAACAAAAGATCTAGGATTAATAACATTAGTAAAAACACAAGAAGGGCCACAAAAGACATCATCTGAAAGCTCAACTCCTTCATATACAGAAACATTGTTTTGAATTTTACATCCTTTTCCTATTCTAACATTTCTACCAATCATTACATTCTGCCCTAAACTACTATTATCTCCTATACGGCTTCCTGACATAATGTGACAGAAATGCCAAATAGAAATATTATTTCCCAATGTTATGTTGTCATCTAAAACTGCTGTTTTATGTATAAACACTATATTACCATTTTACTAAATCTTTTTTTGCTAATTCCAATACTTTTAGAACTTTTAATCCTTCTTCTACTACTGATATTGGGGTTTTCCCTTTAGTTACCCAGTCTATGAATGCTTTGCACTCAAGCTTAAGAGGCTCTGCACTATAATTAAAAGGTATTATTTTTCCTTCTGCTTTTTGTATAAGTGGAATATTTTTTACCCAACCTACTTTATGGTTATAAAAAACTAACTTGTTTTCATTACTCAAGACATCAGCAAACACTAACATTCCTTTTTCTCCTACTACAACTAACCTCTGATCTTTGTAAGGATGTAACCAGGATACAAAAATATGTGATTTTATTTTATTTCTAAACTTAAGAAGAGTTACTGTTGTATCTGCTACTTTATTACTTAAATATTTTGCTCCAAAGGCTTTTACATTAATTAATTCTTCATTTACCAAATCGAGTATCATTGAAATATCATGAGGAGCAAATGACCATAATACATCTTCTTCTTTTCTAAGCTTTCCTAAAGCCAGCCTATTTGAATAAATATATCTTACTTTTCCAATTTTTCCTTTAGTGATGCTTTCCTTCATTTTTATGTATGCAGGGTGATATAACATTAAATGTCCTACCATTAATTTAACTTTATTTTTCTTAGATAATAATAATAGCTTTTTTCCATCACTATATTTTAAACACAATGGTTTTTCTACAAATACATTTTTTCTTGCTACCAAAGCTTCTCTAACTATTTTATAATGAGACTTTGCGGGGGTAGCTATAACAACACTGGAGATGGTTTTATCTCTTAAAATTTTTTTGTAGTCATTAGAAAACGTAATGTTTTTAGATATTTGACTTACAAAGTCTCTAGCTTTAGGGTTTATATCACTAACTCTGCTTAAAACTCCAAAATAATTTAAATCCCTTGCTAGATTTTTCCCCCAATATCCACAACCTATTAATCCTATAAATTTTTTATTAACCATATTTAGTCATCTAGTTTAATAGCGGCTAAGAAAGCTTCCTGAGGAATGTTTACATTACCCACCTGTTTCATTTTTTTCTTGCCCGCTTTTTGTTTTTCTAATAACTTCCTTTTTCTTGTAACATCGCCTCCATAACACTTTGCAATTACATCTTTTCTTAAAGAACTTAATGTTTCTCTGGCTATTACTTTAGAACCTATTGAAGCTTGAATTGCAATTTTAAAAAGCTGCTTTGGAATACTTTCTTTTAGTTTATTACAAATAACTCTGCCCCTGGCTGTTGCCTTATCAACATGAGTAATAAATGACAAACCTTCCACTATTTCACCGTTTACCAATATACTAACTTTTTGCAGGTTTCCACTTTTGTATTCATGAACTTCATAATCAAAACTTCCATAGCCTTTACTAATAGACTTTAACCTATCATGAAAGTCAAAAATAACTTCATTTAAAGGTAAATAATACTCTAATAATACTCGATTACCTGTAAAATTAATTTCTTTTTGAACTCCTCTTTTTTCTGTGCATAACTGTATTATTGGACCAATATAATGCTCAGGACAAAAAATGCTTGCTTTTATCCAAGGCTCTTTAATTTCTTTTATTTTAGTTTGCAGAGGCCACTCAGCTGGATTGTGAATAGATTCTTCAATTTCATCAGTGCGTATAATTTTATATATCACACTAGGGGGAGTAACTATCAAATCTAAGTTAAACTCTCTTTTTAATCTTTCTTGAATTATTTCCAAATGAAGTAAACCTAAAAAACCACACCTAAACCCTAAACCTAGAGCAGCACTAGACTCACTCTCATAAGTAAAAGAGCTATCATTTAACTTCAGTTTTCCCAAGGAAGTTTTTAAAGTATCATATTCATTGGCATCTAAAGGATATAGACCACAAAATACTACAGGTACACTTGGTTTAAAGCCAGGAAGTGGTTTCAATTTGTTAGGATTTCTACTTTCTACAATAGTATCACCTACCCAAGCCTGAGAGGTCTCTTTGATATTTGCAGTTATAAAACCCACTTCTCCAGCTTTTAAAATATCAACTTCTACAGGTTTTGGGGTAAAAACTCCTACTTTTTCTATTATATATTCTGTATCAGAAATTAGTAGTTTGATTTTCATATTTTTTTTTAAAAAACCACTTTTAACTCTTATTAAAACCATAACCCCTAAATAAGAGTCATACCATGAGTCTACCAACAATGCTTTGAGTGGCTCCGCATCTGTGCCTTTAGGATAAGGACATTTAAAAATAATTTTTTCCAATAATTCCTTTATTCCGTATCCTGTCTTAGCTGAAACAGCTATTGTATCATCTGTTTCAATTCCTATTAATTCGCTAATTTGTTTTTTAACTTTTTCAACATCTGAAGAAGGTAAATCTACCTTATTTAAAACAGGAATAATTTCAAGGTTTGCTTCTATAGCAAGCCAGGCATTAGCTAATGTTTGAGCTTCAACTCCTTGGGTAGCATCAACTATCAATAAAGCTCCTTCACATGCTGCCATAGATCTAGAAACTTCATAACTAAAGTCTACATGCCCTGGAGTATCTATTAGATTTAATATGTACTTATTTTCTTTCTCTTTATGCTCTAATCTCACGGTTTGTGCTTTAATTGTTATTCCTCTCTCTCTTTCAATTTCCATTGAATCTAATATTTGCTCTTTCATTTCTCTTTTTGAAAGCCCTTCACAAAACTCTATTAATCTGTCTGCCAATGTAGATTTTCCATGGTCAATGTGAGCTATAATTGCAAAGTTTCTTATAAAAGTATCAGTCAATATTATTCTCAAAAAATAGGTTTAAACAGCATTATGATCTCGCCATGCCTTAAACATTATTAGTGTCCACAATTTGTAAGTCAATTTTTTTTCTCCTTTTAAAAAAGATTGAAAGAAAAATTTAAGCTTATCATTTTTAACAATATCGTCACTTTTTTCAATTATTTCATACGCCCAATCTTTTAGCGGTCCCTTAAGCCATAAATCCAAGGGTGGCTCGAAACCTTGTTTTTTTCTTGCATAGATTTTACTAGAAAATTTTTTTGACAAAATATCACGAAGTATAAGTTTGTCATAGTTTTTTTTGTAGATATATTTGTCAGGCAAACTCCATACAAATCTTGCGAGACAAGGATCAAGATATGGGTTTCTTACCTCTAAGCTATTGGCCATTGAGGCTCTATCAACTTTAACTAATAAATTGCTTGGAAGGTATGTTATTAGATCTCTGAACATTACATACCTGTAATCTGATATGCTAGTTTCTTGATAATTAAATACCTTATTGAAATTACTATTAGAGATATTATCCCTATGATACATACCTTCATCAGGTCTCCACCTTGATAACTCATCATTATACAAGCTTTCGATACAACCATGACTTAACTTTCTTATTTTTTTTCCTAATGACTTAATAAACCTGTACTTGCTATCACTTAAAAAATAAGGAAAATATTTAATATTTTTTTGTATAAATTTAGGAGATTTCTTTAAATTAATCCATAATTTTGAAATATTTTTATACCTAGGATAGCCTCCGAATAACTCATCTGCACCATCTCCTGAAATGGCTACTTTAATTTTTTTTCTTGCAAAGCGAGCCAACAAGAAGGTAGGGATTTGCGAAGGATCAGAAAAAGGTTCATCAAAGAACCTCACAACATCAGGAATTATATTAATACAATCATTATTATTTAATATTTTCTCATTGTGATTAGTTTTTAGATTCCTTGAAATTTCGCAAGCATATTTTGACTCATTTTTACTTTCATCTTCAAACCCTATAGAAAAAGTATCTATATCAATTCCTTGTTCTTTTAACGAAAGAACTAGGTTTGAACTATCAATACCTCCAGACAAAAATGCACCTACTGGAACATCTGATGCTAATCTAGTCTTGGTTGCATTTTTAATTTTACAAATTATTTCTTCTTTAGCGCTATCATATGTTCCTTTAAAGGGATTTTCTCTCATTTTTAAAAATTCTAAATATGTATTCCAATATTCAGTGACCTGTATTTTTTTATTAAAGTCATATTTGAGAATTGTTCCAGGACTTAGCTTTTTTGTATTATCTAAAATACTTAAGGGATCGGGAACATACCCATACCTTAAGTATTCGCAAGAATTATTGTAGTTAATTTTTTTCTGGAAATACTTTGATGCCATCAAAGCTTTTAAATCAGAACTAAAAAAAAAATTATTTTTTTTGTCTTTCCCATAGTAAATAGGCTTTTCTCCAAATTTGTCCCTAGCTAGCCAAAGAGCCTTCTCTTTAAAGTTGTACGCCGCCATTGCAAACATTCCATCCATCATTGAAATAGCTTTTACAAAACCATAGTTAGAAATACTCTCTAAAACTACTTCTGTGTCAGAAGAAGTTTTCCAAAGAATACCTTTATCAGATAAAGTTTTTTTTAACTGTAAGTAATTATAAATTTCTCCATTAAAAACTATGATCCAATCCATGCTTTTAGAAATCATGGGTTGCTTTGCATTAATTGATAAATCAAGGATACTTAGTCTCTGGAAAGCTAGCCCTAATTTATTTTCTTTATCTGTATAAATCCCATTATCATCAGGTCCTCTATGATAAATTAACCTAGATATATTAGAAAGGTCCTCAGTTGCATAGTCTTCATTTTCCCAAACTTTATCACTCAGAAGATATCCAGCAAATCCACACATCTTAATACTCTCTAAATTGCACTTTATAAGTCAATTTTTTCTCAAACCCTGTGCGCCAATTTTTTTTTCTGATATAATTTTTTTTAGTAAAAACTCCTAAACTATTATACATTAAACTAATATAGTTTTTGGGAAAGTAAAATTTTGAAATTACATATTTAAAAAAATGCCAAGAAATAAAGCTCTTGTTCAAAGATTTATTATAATTATGTGCTCTTGATAAAGCTCTTTTAAAAGCTAACTTTTTTAAACTTTTATTGACATTTTGATTTTCTTCACAAAATTTAATTAATGCTAAAATTGACTCATACCTACTTCTTCTGATTTGTGTAGACAAGCTTTCGGATGTTTGTTTTATTGGCATGCTAGCTACTGTTTCCTTTAAAAAAACTCCTTTTCCTGAGGCAAATAATCTCAAAAATAATATTTGATCTGGAGAAACAAAACTTTCTTCACATCCACCAGACATGAAAAATCTTTTTACTGACAAAAGAATACAACTTGAATTTGCAGGGCAATTTCTAATAAATTTAGCTAACCCTTCATTTTTATTTTGTAATACGTAATTAACACTGTTCGCTTGCTTAAAAACTTTTGTTTTTTCATGAATTAGGCCATAAACAAATTCTTCTTTTTTTTGTTTAGCTAAGCGTAACATTTTAGCTGTAGACTTATATTCTATAATATCATCACCATCTAAAAGCCTTACCCAGTAACCCTTTGCCATTAACATAGCCTCATTAGTTGAGTATGAGGCTCCCATATTGGCTCTTTTGATAACCTTTACTCTGCCAGGAAGTTTAGACTTAATTATTGTAAGCGTTAATACACAATGATCAGTTGATCCATCGTCTATAAAAATATACTCTCTTTTATGAGAGCCTCCTTCTTTTGCTAGAGCATTGATTACAGATGAAATATAAATTTTTTTATTATATAAAGTAATGATATAAGTAACAAAATTTTTATTTTTTTCCTTTATATTAAATTTTTCTATTATATTTTCCTCAAAATATTATGCTTATTAATAATGATAAAAAATATATAACTAAAAAACAAAGTTTTTTTAAAAACAATTAACATGATTAACTTAAAAATAATTTTTTTTATTTTAGGAGTGCTGATATCAGTTCTCAGTATTAGCATGATTTTACCATTAACTTTAGACTTTTTTTTCTATAATAGGTTAGCAGTTTTTTTTCCTAGTTTTTTAATTTCTTCTTTTATAGGGTTATGTTTGATATTAGCATTTAGAAGTAATGATAAAAAAATTAGTGTTAACGATACCATAATAATCACTGTTCTCTCTCTGCCAGTATTATGTTTTTTTGCTAGCCTTCCATTTTTTTTAGATAAAAATATAACAATGTTCTCCGAAGCTTTTTTTGAAGCTACTTCTGGTTTAACCACTACAGGAGCTAGTATATATAACAACGTTGAAAATCTCTCTAAAGGGTTATTAACTTGGAGAGCTATATTACAATGGCTAGGAGGAATAGGAATAATAATTTTTGCAATAGCTATTCTTCCAATTTTAAATATAGGAGGCATGCAACTATTTACTCAAGATTGGAAAGAAAAAGATTTTGACCTTCATCATAGATCAAAGGAGTTAGCGAAATTAGTTGGAAGTATATATTTATTATTTACTGTAATAATCTATTTATTTTTATGGATGCTTGGAATGCCTGCCTTTGAATCCTTTTGCCATGCCTTAACAACAGTAGCAACAGGGGGTTTTTCTACTAACAACAACTCTATTGCACATTATAATAATACTTTGATAGAGTTAACTATAGTATCAGGAATGATAATTGCCAGTTTGCCTTTCACTTTATATCTATCTTCATTACACAAAGGGTTAAAAGCTTTTAAGGACTCACAAGTAATTGTTTTTTTATTATTAGTTTGTGTATTTACTTTATCTTTAACTATTTGGAATTATTTCGTAAATAATATAGCTTTTTTTACCTCGCTGAGATTAGCCTTATTTAATGGTGTTTCTGTTATGACAGGTACAGGATACACTACAGCTAACTTTTCTAGCTGGGGGTCTTTTTCTACTTCATTATTTTTAATTATGATGTTGATAGGTGGCTGCACTGGATCGACTACTGGAGGAATAAAAGTATTTAGAATACAGATTCTATTTTTGATAATTATGAAAGAGTTAAAAAAAGTTAATTCTCCAAGAGCAATTTTTTCTTCTAATTACAAAAATCAACTCATTAATGATGAGATTATAAATTCAGTAATGGTCATTATTATTTTCTTTATAGTTGGAATTTTTTTTATATCTACAATATTTTTTTTACATGGATATGACTTTATAACTAGTATATCAGCGGCGATAACATCTGTTTCAGTAGTAGGACCAGGGCTTGGCAGTATAATAGGGCCTGCAGAAAACTTCAGCAGCCTTCCAGCTAATCTGAAAATAACTTTATCTGTTGCAATGATTATGGGTAGATTAGAATTTATTGCTTTCTTTGTTTTACTTCTGCCCAGCTTTTGGAAGCAAAAATAAGATGCTTAATCTCAGAACCTATGAAAATGAGAGAAGGAATCAAAATCAAAACTAAAAAGGTAGATGATAATAATCCAAATACAATAGTGATAGCCATGGGTTTTAAAAATTGAGCTTGCAAACTTTTTTCAAATAATAACGGAGTGAGACCTCCTATTGTAGTTAGCGAAGTTAATAATACTGCTCTTAGCCTCTCTTGAGAGCCTTGAATTACTGACTCAAAAATTTCTTTACCGTTATTAATTTTTTCATATATTGTTGAAACTAAAATTATAGAATCATTGACTACAATACCGCCTAAACCAAGTATAGCTACCAAAGATAGTATCGTCACATCAAAGCCAGTAACCCAATGTCCTAATATTACACCAATAAGTATAAAAGGAATAATTGCCATAATACATATTGGTAATAAATAAGATTGAAATATAAATGCAAGGATTACAAAAATTACTCCTAGAGCCAAAAATGCTCCTCTTTTCATATCTCCAAAAGTTTCTGCTTGCTCTTCTGACCTACCAGCTAATTTCCATTGTAGGTTATAATTATCCTGTATTTGGGAAAGAACTTTCTTTTTAAAATTTTTAAAGAAGTAATCTGGGTTCAATATATCTTCATTAATTTCTGCAGTAATAGAAATTTCTCTAAATCCATTCCTTCTTTTTATTACAGAAAAGTCCTGCTTTTTAGAAATACTAACAATTTCTCCTAATGGAACAAGAATTCCTTTTGGAGATTTTATTAAGAAAGAGTTCATTGTATCCATGCTAATAGTTTTAGGGTCAGTTCTAATAATAAGTTCTATTTCTTCTTGTCCTCTAAAAAAGTTAGAAATAATGACTCCATCAAAGTTTTCTCTAATTTTTTTGGAAACATATCTGGTATCAAATCCCAAACTTTTTCCTTTTTCTGTAACTAAAAAAGAAACCTCTCTTTTCCCAACTGGCAAATTATCTTTCACATCGCTTACACCTTCATACAAAAGTAAATTTTCTTTGATAAATTCAGATGCCTCTTTCATTTTTTCTAAACTGGTGCTTTTGGCTATTAATCTTATATCAATATCTAAGCCTGGTGGCCCTCCCTTTCTCTCTTTAATAGTTAAGTTTCTTAATCCTTCTTCAGGTTCTATAGACTTTTTCCAATCTTCAATTAATTCTGATGTTCTGATATTTCTATTTTCAGAGGGCTCTAATTCTATAATCATTCCTCCTACGTGTTCCCCTTCATCCTTAGTAGAGTCTCTACTTCCCCAGATTGGTTTACCAATAGTGGCGTATATATTTCTAACAATCTTTTCATTGTCAATTTCTTTCAGAGAACGTTCTAGATCATTTGAAAATTTTATGGTTTGATTTTTTAAACTTCCAGGAAAAAAATCGTAATTTACTAGGATTATATTACTTTCTGGAGATGGAAAGAAATAAAATTTAACTGCACCACTTTTTAAAAGAAATACAGAAAAAATCAGAAAGGATATTGCCAAAGAAAGTGTAGTGTATCTAAATTCAATTGATTTTTTTAGAATGCCGTGGAAGTAAGTTCTATTGAAATAAGTTAAATAGGAATTCAGATTTAAAAACTTCCTTTCAATTCTAATTTTATTATTTGAAAGAGCGTGATTTAAGTGACCAGGCAAAACGAAAAAACATTCAAATAAACTTGCCAATATTACACTTATAACTACAAGAGGAATTGCCTCTATTACTTGTCCTATGACACCTGATATTAAAAACACAGGAGCAAAGCCTGCTACTGTAGTTAAAGAAGCGGCAGTTACAGGACCAAGCATTTTAGTTACACCAAGATAGGAAGCAGTATATGAGTTATTAGTTCTTTCATATTGGTAATCAATATGCTCAGCAACTACTATAGAGTCATCAACAATAATTCCTAGCATCATAATTAAAGCAAATAGGCTTATCATATTAATAGATTGTCCACTTACTAGCATAATTGCTAAAGTTACGGATAAAGCCGCAGGAATCCCTAATGCAACCCAAATTGCAACTTTAAATCTTAAAAATAAAAATAATATAATTAAAACTAGCATTAGACCACCTGCTCCGTTTTTAAGTAATAAGTTAATTCTATCTCTTATCAACTGGGAGGATAGATCATATATTTCTATTTTAATATCTTCATCGGTATTTGTATTATAATCTAAGATTGATTTTTCCAAGGCCTTAGTGGCTTTTAATGTATCAGTCCCTAATGATCTATAAACTCTTAATGTTAGAGCTGGCTTAGAATTACTCAAACCATAATTTTCTGTTTCTTTTGAAGATTCATAAACTTCTGCTAAATCTTGCACCATTATATCCTGTTTTGTGTAAGATGAATTCAATATTATTTTTTTTATTTTGCTTATGGTGTCATTTGTTCCAGAAGTTCTAAGTTGTACTGATTTATCATCCCTAAAGACACCTGAAGGCATACTTTTAAGACTAGTAAATATCTCTGTATTAATATCATTTATATCTAGTTTATTAGAAAACATTGCCACAGGATCAACGTCTATATAAATTGCTTGTTTCCTTAACCCATCGATGTCTACTTTGTCTAAGCCTTTATCTAATAACTTCTGCTTAATATCTCTTGATATTGCTTTTAATTGTGACTCTGGAACTTCTCCAGACAATAAAACCAAACCTATTTGTTCATAGGGTATAATAACTTTACTCTCTGGTTTTTTTGAGTCCTCAGGCAAATTATTTACTGCTTTGATTGATCTATCTACATCTATTAAAGCTTTTTGCATATCTGCGCCGCTTCTAAACTCCAAAAGAATATTCGCGTTACTTTCTTTAGCAGTAGATTTTGTATTTTTAACTTTATCTATGTATCTTACTTTTTCTTCTATGGGTTTGATAATCGACTCTTCTATATCTTTTGGACTAGCACCTGGCCACTCTACATTTATATTAATGTAATCAATAGAATAATTAGGAAAAAACTGTGTATTTAAAACTTTAGATGCATAAAGACCTAAAATTATCATCAATACAAGAAAAAGATTAGCAGCTGTTTTGTGCTCTAATAGTCTATGAAAAAAACCTTTCTGCATATTTCAATTATTTCTTAGAATAATAGTTGTTAGTATTTTGAAAATTATCTAGTCTTGTTAAAATAATTTCAGCACCTGGCAAAAATGATCCTGAGATTATTAACATATTATCTATGTAACCTTCAACTTTAACTTCGGCTCTTACTGCATTATTTCCATTTAAAAAATATACATACTTTTCCTCATAAACGGTATCTTCTGGAACCTGAATCGCATCATAAATAATATTGCCTTCAAACAATACTTCTATAAATACGCCTGGTCTAATAGGATCATTTTCACTAATATCATCGAGCCTAGCATACATATTTAGGCCGGCCATTTCTTCACTTATCACGCTATCAATCCTAGTTATTTGAGCCTCATAAATTTTTTTAAATTTAGATTTATCCCATCTAATTTTTATTTTTTTTCCAATTAGTTCTTTATTAGTTCCTAATTCTGTAAATTTGGTTTCACCCACAAAAAACTTTGCTTCCAATTCAGAAGTGTTTACTAGTTTTCCAATAGATTCTCCTGATTTTATTTCACTTCCAATATCAATTGAGTTATTAGTTACCTTTCCCGCAAATGGTGCTTTGTACTCAGTAAAAGATAGGTTTTTTTTTGCTACTCTTAAAGAAGCTTCTGCTTTTTTTAAGTTAACTTTAATAGCATTAATTTTATAATTATCTTTTGAAAATTGTGTTTTAGCTTTTGATACTTTTAAAGCGGCATCATCTAAAGCTTTTTGAGAAACTGTATTTCCAAACAATTTTTTTTTTCTTTCATAATCTTCTTCTGCTATCTTAAGTTGCTTAGTAGATTCTGTTAAAATTAAATTTGTCTTATCTAGTTCAATTTTTAATTCATCAAATAAGGCTTTTTTACTTACTAGCTCTTGCTCAAATTCAAATGGATCTATTTTTAACAATACTTCATCTTTTTGTATCTCATCAGAATTAAATAATTTTTTTGATACAAATATTATTTTTCCACTCAATCTAGAAACTATATTTATTTCATTTTTACCAATTACTCTCCCATAAAATAATAGCTGTGGTCTGATTTCTTTTGGGTAAATGACTTCGGTAATTACGGGTATCTTTTTTTGTTCTTCTACTAGATTAATTGCTTCTTTTTGAAATAATTTTAATACTAATAATAGGAAAAATAATGTTAGAAATACAAAAAAAGGGTATACATAATATTTATATTTAGCTAAATAATACTTATAGTTTATTAACATACTCATTATTTTCTATTTCTAAATTATTTTTAAGTTTAGCAAGGAATTCTTTTTTTCTTTCTTCAAACTTTATAGGAGCAAGAGCTTTTACTCTTATAGGTTTATTTTTTTTAATAAAAGTATTTTTAGGCCATACTTGGTTTGAACTAATATATATTGGATAAACCAAACAGTTACAAAACTTTTGAATAGCATAAATTCCCGGCTTCATTTCACCTATTTTATTTTCTATTTGCCTAGTACCTTCTGGAAAAATAATTACTTTATAATTTTTATTCAAATAACTATAAACCTTTTCAGAAATATTTTTTACAGACTTTATTCTTTCTTTTCTGTTGACAAAGATATTACCTAACCTTAAGGCATACCATCCATAAATAGGAACAAACATTAACTCTTTTTTAATCACATAAATTACTTTATCAAACTCTTTTAAAAAAAATATAGTATCAAAAACTGACTGATGGTTTGCAGCTATTAGATAACCTTTTTTATCAAATATATACTTATTTTGATATATAATTTTAACTCCAATTATTTTTTCTAAAGAAAACATCACTATAAATGCCCAAAACTTTACCGTCTTCCTTGTAAGCCTCTCTGAAATTAGAAAAGGTAGAAAAAGAATTCCAAAGAGAAAAATTGAAAAGTAAAATACACAATTAAATAAAATAGACTTGATTAGCATGTTATTATAATACCAGATGACAAAATAAATACTTTAAATACTCTTCTGATAAAAATAACAACGACTTAAAATTCTCAGATATATTTTTTCTAATATTGATATCACTTTTTACCGGATCGGGAAAAAAATTTAGACTTTCAGACTTTTTAGAAAGTATAAGCATACTCCTAGGCATATGATAGTCAGAAGTAATTATTCTAATATTAGTGATGCTATTTTTTCTAGACCACTTAATTATTTCTTCAGCATTGTCTATGGTAGTTTCTGACTTTCTATCAATAAATACCTTATTACTATTTAAAATATCTTTAGGGACAACTTCTATGATTTTGATACTTTTATCTACTCCTGAAATAATTAGATAATTATTAGGACTTGCTTTAAATAGTTCTATGCCCTTATCTATACGGCCCTTGCCACCAGTCAATACTGCTATGCCTTCAACTAATATCTTATTATAGGATTTATAATTTTTGATATCATTATAAAATTTTATAAAACCAATAATAAAAAATAGAATAAGAACGGTTAATATTAAAAAAAATAATAATCTTAATCGCAATTTCACAATACCTTTCTAGTTTGAATTTTTAAAAAATATCCTAAATTAAGGGTACAAATTATATTTTGTATAAAGATAGAGATTATTATTGTACCAATATTATTTATAAATAAAAAAGATAGTATTTTATATTTAGCTTCTAATGAATAAATTAAAAAATATCCAGATAAAACTCCTAAAAGCTGAAATAAAAAAAATCCCATACTAATATTAAAAATTATGTCTCTGTCTTTAGCTCCGCAAATTCTAGATTTAAATATAAAATCTTTTATTTTTTTTATATAATTTATTTGTAAGATTGATAAGAGAATAAAAAAAAATATTAGAGAAGTAGCTACAGATATAAAACTTACTAGTATAGAGTTTATATCCTTTGTATTTTTTTTTAGTATCTCTGCTCCCATAATTATCTCTTGTATGTTTTTATTTTCCTGTTTTATGTCTAAATAGTTGTTTTTATTTATTATTATTTCAAAAGCTTCTGGTATTAAATCTTCTTCTAAGATTTCTGGATCTATTTTTTTATAAAGCTTATCTAAAATAACTTTTTTTTCTATTTTTCTTACCGACATAATTCTATCGTTTACACTTAATCTAGAAAAAATTAAATCTTTACTTTCTTCATAAGCTTCACCTGTAACGGGTATCAGCAAAGTATAAGTTGGTTTGTTGTTAAAAAAAAATAAGTTATTAAAATTTGGTAGATTCATAGCAAATATTAGAGCAAATAAAAAATTAAAGAAATAGTGGCTTGTATAATCTATTTTATCCGCTGGAAAAAATTTTATAATAATGTATCTCATAATTTCACTAAACTATGGTTTTTAATTTCATAACTTTCATTATATTCTAAAATGCTATTATTAACATTAGAACTAAAAATAATTATGGTTGTCCCAATTTTTTTTAACGCAAGCAATAAGTATGAAATTTTTTTTTGTACCTCTATATCTAAATTAATAAAAAAATTATCTAATAATAATATTCTTGGTCTAGTGATTATTGCTGCAGCAAACTGTACAATTTTTTTTTCATATTGACTTAAATTTATAATATTCTTACCTAAGATTTTATCAATTTTTAACCAAGTGACAAGCTCTTCTACTGCTGTTTCTATTTCAACTGCTCTTTTATTTACTGAAATTAATGGCAATATTATATTTTCTTTAACCCCTAAGTTGTAAATTAAATCAATTTTTTCATTTACTAAACTTATTTCATTATGAAGTTTTGCAATCTCATTTCTATTTAACTTATTAGTATTTTTTCCTAGTATGTGTATATTTCCTACAGCTGCTTTTTCTTGAAGGCCAAGGACCTTACTTAATCTAGTTTTTCCAGATGCAGGTTCACCTATAATCGAGATTAAAAAACCAGAGGGAATAAAAATGTTAATATTTGCTATTAATAATTTATTATTTTCAATATTTATAGATAGATTTTCTAGTCTTATCAATTTATTTACCCTTTAGTAGTTATTTGTTATATTTTAATTCAAATTTATAAAGAAGTTAATTACTAATAATTATGATAATTGAATGCCCAGAATGTAAATCGACCTTCAGAGTTGCTAATGAAATAGAAACCA
>MDTC01256670.1_pt1 | contig 42297 bp, 87 predicted proteins | sample 811181 | NCBI WGS metagenome assembly MDTC01 (sample SAMN05326644, study PRJNA326480) | marine metagenome | isolation source: seawater | place: Pacific Ocean: North | collected 2011
ATAAGATATTTGTTCATATTCATTGTATAAATTATTTTATGTAATTAAATTCGGGCGATTCAGTCCACATTCCTTTCGCCCTCTTTCCATTGTCTGTCTTTAGGTTGATCGTTCGCTCTAAATGCTCGATCATTGCCTTGTCTTCATCATCCATTCCACCTTGCATCTCAGATGTGGTTATTATTTCGTTTATTTGATCTAATATTTCGTCAATCTCTCTTCTTATATGTGTCATTGTTATTTAGACCTTAATATTTGTGCAATTAAAATTAGATTCTGATTCATTTTTTCTAATTCTTCGGCAATTTTCTTTATATTATCTTCCATATTATATTTCGTTTGTTATTTTCAGTAAATATTTCTTCAAATTAACTGACTCACTTAATGCTCGCTCAGTATTATCTTGCTCTAAGAAGAATTGTATTGACTCATTGGTTGTAATAATAGTTTCAGACTCAACTGCACTAAAATTAACAATATTTTGTTCAATTAATTCTAATATTTCTTGACTCAATTCGAGAACCTTGATTACATCTTCGTCTAAATCGTCAATCATTAAAAATCTTTTGTTATATTAAGTAGATATTTAAGCGTATGCCTTGCGTTCCACAATGCTTTGTCTTTATCTTTTACTTCAACATAGTATTCCATGCTCTTATTGCATAGATTTAAGTATTCAGCTTGCTCATCTGTGAGCGAATCAACTTTGTTTTGAAATATGTCGCATATTTCGCCACTTATTCTTTGTATTTCATCCATATTTTTGTGCAATTAAGTGTTATCTTCTTGTTCTTTTTCTTCTAATAGTTTTATTTTTAGTTCCAAAACCTGTTTTACCTCATCGGGAGCATCTTCGCTCATCTTTCTGAGCATTTCAAGCTCATTATCGTAAGGAAAAGGTGGAACTTCGGGAAATTCTTGTTCTGTATTACTATCTTCTTCGCTCATTTATACATATATTCTACTATACTACATTGAGAATGTCAAGAAAAAAATGTAAATAATTGATAATAAACAATTTAATCTATTAATCTTTGTAATAAGTTGGAAATCCGTGAGAATTTCTTTTAATACAAGGCTTCTTCTGCGATTTGGTCTGCTCTGTCTTCGGAGATTTCTTTATTTGACATAATATTTTCTTCGATTGAGCGGTTATTTGCCTTGCTAATTTGAATAATTTTTTCATTTAATTGAGTTATTTGGTCTTGTAAATTTTGTATAGTATTTATTTCATCATTATTTGTCAAGCAATGCTCAACCAATTTTTTAAGACAATAATCTAATGTAGAAGAATAACAAACTAAATGCCACTTATATTCAATATTATTTGATGAATTATTTTGTACGATTGCCCCATCAACAGGTTTTCCGTTTCTTCCATACGGATTTTTTGCTTTTTGTTTTACTTTCTTTTCTTCAACACACAAGTTTAAAGAATCATATCTTCTTATTCTGTAATTTCCTATTTCGAGTTGCATTATTTTTTATTTGTTGTTAGCACTATATTATATAATATTTTTTATATATTTAAATCGGGTACTCCACTTTAACCCATTTCGACCCAATCCTTACCACGCAATTTCCTGTATAAATTCATAATTATTTGCATATTATTAAGTTTTATAATATTTGGTTGGTGTTATTTGTATTGTATATGTTATTCTTTGTTATTAATTCCTTGATGTTATTAGACTCTATATGTTTTTCTATACTATTATGTATAATATTTGATTGAGCTACATATCTACAAGGTTGAAGGTTGAGGCTCAAAAGTTGATTAAGACTATATGCCGTTTCCTTGTCGAGCTTTATATTACTCTTGAGGGTTTTTCCGTTCTCCCAATTAATATAAGAATAAAGCATTACTCATAATCCCGAAATCCGATTGCATACGGAAACCTTGGGATTCCATCGGGAGTAAGCTGAAAGAATTTGATGGTTGCTAATTGACCAATATAATGTTTGCGATTGTCGTAGATTTCCTTGAGGTAGTCAAACGAACCTTTGATATTGGAATTGAAAGTCTGCTTGGTCTTGTCGCAAAAGCATACAAGGTGCTTTGCAGTACCACTACGATTGCCATTGCCTACATCAATGTCGATTACTCGATACTCTGCATCAATGAATTCCTTACGCTTGAGAAGAGTCGTGCTACGCTTGTTCTCGTAACCTTCGTCCTTGCGAACCATTTGACCTTCGTAACCCAAGTCAAGGTATTGACCATACAGATTGTCGAGATCATCTTCGGTATGAACTTCGGATGTTTCAACAAGCAATACATTATGTTGAATTATATTAGAGTTTTTATTCAACGCATTTTTTAGTTGAGTAAAACGCATATCGAATATAGTTTTCTCTGTGCATGAGTCATCAAGATAAGGAACATCATATACATGATATTCGATAGTCTCTTCTGCTTCTGAGAGTCTTTCTTCGTATTCAGTAACCTTCTTGGCGAAAGCATTGTCTGTCATCTTTGCTGACTTGACAGGTTTTTGCTTGCGAACAAGTGAGGTGATCTTGTTGAAATTGTCTCGCAGATCGTGATTGTACAACTCTCCATCGAGGATAGCGTTTGGATAAGCGAGAAAGAAGCTATTGAGGCTTTTCAGAATGTGAGGAATACATTCTATCTCCTTGCCATTGCGAGTGCGTCCTACGAGCGTATCGTCTTCCATGCGAACAACGCAACGAATACCATCGAGCTTTGGTTGAGAATAGATAGGATACTTGAGTTCACTTTTACGATCCTTGTAGTTGTGTGCAAGCATCGGTTCATAGAACTTTTTTTCTTGTGCATCTATCTCGTTGAGGGCATAGCCCGAATCGAGTTTCTTTTGAAACTTTGATTGAGCTTGCAAAACTGCTTGCTCTTCGGGAGTCGTTTCGTTTGAACGACCAACATTCTTGGAAATTGTTTGAGTCGGCTTGTCTTGAGTCTTCTTGCCTTCGACAAGACCCTTGACTGCATAAAATGAATTACCATCTATATGCATAGTCCATTCACGCAATTTACCTTTGGTATCTACTTTGTAGAGTGTTTGCAATTTTTTCGTCATAAGTATATAATACTAAATTTTGGCTTGCTTGTCAAGCATTTAAATTAACTTTTGTAAAACTCGCAACTCTCTCATTCCAAGATAGTTAGACAAGTATACGCAAAAATCTATTAAATTAGCTCGATTTGAAAATGTAACATCATGTCGAATGTAATCTGCTACTTGAGCATATTGACCATCTTGCCAACGCTCTGTTAGTTGTAAAAATAAATTACTTTGATTATCTTCTGCCATTGGTTTAATTAACTTCTTCATTGTCCCAAGGGAATGTTTCAATTTGATCTAAAATTTCGTTCAAGCAACTTAGTTCTAATATATATGCTTGCTCTTCTGCTTGATCGTTTGTTTGTGCGTAAGCACAATACTCCATTCTTTCGTATATTTTATTTATTATTTCTTGCATTTAATTTCTCCAACTTGATTGTTTTAATGAAAGTTTGATTTGTTTGAAATTCAAGAAAACATGATTAAGTTTATTTAAATAATTTTTGTTTTTATTTAAGTAGTCAATCATGTTCATCTTTGAATGAAATCCTATTACTTCAGTTTCTTCCCCTACTTTATGTGATATATTATATTGGAACTTCTTCAATGTGTCAAGCCTTAATTACCTTGATCCACCATTGACTGCATCAGCAAGACTTTCTTTTGCTTGCCTTCTGTTTGCCTCTGCGAGTTCTTCTTGCACTAAGACATTTATTCTCTCCATATCTTCCACATAAATTTCGGGGTAATATTTTTCGAGAACCTTCGCAATGTCTTCTGTGCAGTCGTAAAATGTCTCCATTGTGCTTTTTTCTTTTTTTGTTTCCATAAAATTTTCTATTGGATTAGATATTGATTGTCTAATGCAACCTTCTATTGTGGAGTATCCTAACATAAATTTTTATTCAATTAAGGCGAAAGACCTTCTTCTCGGTCTTGCTCTTGTTGATCTCTATATCCTTCTATATTGTCGATGTTTAAGCTATATACTCTGCCTACTGCCCTTGATGCAACGATAAGTTCATGCTCGATCTCATCTTTGTTGGTTGGGCAATGCTCTGCTTCAATAAGCAAGTCTTCAATTAGGGAATTGAGTTGATCCTCAATATCCATTACTCTTTCAAAAATTTTGTTCATGCTTACAATAGTAGATCAAAAAGTGGATTGTGTCAAGCTTTTTTTACCAAACAAGGCAAACTCTGTTTCCATCTTCGTCTTCATGTCCACCACTACAAACCCAATTCCTCATAAAAACTACTGCATTTAATTGAGCATGAGGTATTCTACCCGACTCCGAATCCATCTTCTCTGCTTTTGCGTGAGTCCTATATTCGTGGATCACTTCGTCTATGAGTTTAAGAACCTTATCCTGTGCATAAGACTTTCCCAACTCATATCCATCCTCTACTCCACCTTCATGCCCATTGTGCAATCCTGCTTCTTCGCCATCTCTATATCCTTTTTCATATCCTGCATCGTAATCATCCATTATTTCATGCGACATATTTTTTTAATACTCCGTTTTCCATATTTAATTCTCGCTCAATCTCAGACATTACTTTTTCACCTATTTCAATGTCATTCATAATGTCAACACTTAAAGTGTCAAGCAATTTAATAAGATTTTCTCCCATTTTATTTCGGTTTTCTTCTCCGATAAAAAAAATATTGTCAGCAGTTACAAGCATAAGATCATCCATTTTAATGATGATCGCATTTACTGCATCTGAATTACCTCTTAATCCTAATTTTATTTTCATCTTTTACTTTTAAAATTAAATCTGCTCTTGAGCTTTCTTTCTTTTCTACATTCTCCCATACAATATTATTTTTATCAAGACTGATACTGATTAACATTAACTTTCTATACAATGGATAGAACATTATGCTTGTTATGTTGTACTGCAAGAGATGAGAAACTAAGTCTCCTAAAAAATAGAAGACCATACTCAAATATGTTTTCATTAATATTTTACTTTATTTCCACCTAAAAAATAATTAGGTTCTTTTTTAAGTTCTTCGGGAATATCCAATCTCTCAACATCAACATATTCTTGAAGAAAAAATTTAAAAGCATCTGTATCGTTATTCTCTTGAGCGATTCTGATTTGTTCTAAATATTCTAATTCAAGTAATTTATTTTTCTTGTCTTGAACCAAGAGAGAATCTATTTCTCTTTGAATTTCTTTTGGCTTTTGTTCTTTGGTTTCAGTTTCAATTATAGCAGATTGATTGCATCCTGTCAAGAATAAAAGTATAATTAGGGTAATCTTGTTCATATTATATATTATTAGTTACACTCCATGCTTTCCACTAATTCTAATAATTTGTTTCATTATTCGTTCGTGATCTTTAATGTATTGTAGCATTGGCAACAAGACATTATTTATCAAGCTAATAGTTTCTTCGCTATGATCGTCACTCAATCGAAGGATTTCTTTTTTTATTTTATCTTTTAAGCTCACTTTTTTTCGATTGGTGGAAATCTTCCCCAATCTCCCATTCCATCGTAATCTGCTTCGTCTCCTAACTGCTCTAAAATTTTTTCGTGTTTATCTATCAAGTTATCAATTTCAGATTCAGTCAGATTTGGACTTTTCTTTTTTACGAATAAATTAAATCTATGTAAATGAAATAACTTTAATATTTTTTTTATAAAGTTCATTATGCAACCATTCCTATATCTTCTCCATTCTTAAAAGGAACGACAACATCAATCAAGAATCTACGAACGGACTCAGTTATATCTAAAATTTCTTGGAATTGAATATGACTCATTGGATTTGAGTCTCCTTGTCCACCATAACAAAAGCGATAACCTTCATCAAGTGGAGCGGAATTTCCGTTACTAACTCTCGCATAGTTTCCGTTTTGATCTCTCTGCCATTCCCAAGGTTGATGAAAGGATTGAATGTAAATCAACGCATCTACGGAAGCGATATTGTTACCGACACTATCTTTTCTTGGTCTGTAATCAATAAAATCTAAATTCGCTATCGGGTATTCTGACTTCATATCCTTGAGCCACACATGAACTGCACGATAGTTTTCACGACCATAGTGCCTTGCGTTGTGATAATTGTTATGGTATACCTTCCCATTAGTGAGTTTGCACATTTGAACATCACGATCACTCTTGCTCTTATAGCTCAATACATTTTCTTGTGGAACTACCTTCTTAACAAGATTATTACTTTTGAAGATAATATCTTGCGGAGTCCATGTGTTCCAATTTACTTTAGCTTTATCAAAATAATTATTCATTATATTCCTTGTTGTTTTTTTGTTCGCTTCGTGTTAGATTGTATTCTGTTTCCTTTATGAAAGGATGTTTTTTTAAAAATTGTTCTTTACTTAGTTCTTCAAAATCTTTCATCTTTTTATGGTCATCCAAGAAGTCGTGAATCTCGTATCCATCTTTGGTCATCTCGTCCCATATCTTTACATCATCTGCAACCCAAGAAAAAAAATCATTCACTAATTCGATTGACTTCAATACATCAAGTTGAGTATCGTCTCTATTTCCCAATGCAGAAACTTCTGCTTCGTTCAATACAATATCAATCGCCCTTCTTAAATTCATTCTACTTCAACTTTGTCTTCGTTGTCTTCAGAGGTTGCAACTATTAATAGTTTAACATCCTTGCCTTCTCCTGTAAAGCCTAAAGTTTGTACAACTTCCCCAAAGATTGATCCATCTTCGGGACTAATGCTGACCCAAGCACAATTCTGTTCGCCATCATCGGTTGTGTAAACATCCCATTCAAATTCCTTGAGTCTTGCTTTTTGGTATTTTGTTAATCTCATAATAATTTTTTTACATTAAGAACATTCAAAACTCGATAGCTCCCAAGCATCTTCAAAAGAAATTAACGCTTCAGTATCTCCACCAATATAATCTCCGTAAAAGCCATAATCATTTTCAACGATCAATGTATTCCTTGACCTATGAATAGATTTTACTTTACCTTCCTGTTCAATATCGCTTTTAAAGCCAACCCAATCGCCAACTTTAATCTCAAAAGTTTCATCCCATTTATTAGTAATTTTCATAAATCCCATTCTCCTTGTATAATGTTATCTATATCTTGCATTGCTTTATCATAAGCAGTATTTTCGCTTGTGTCATCGCATTCATCATCATAAAGCTCAAGTACATCCTCTGCATGATGTTGAGGTATTTGCTCTCGCTTTACCAACTCTCTTAAATGTGCAATTAGATATTCTCTCATTGCTCATGTGATTGCTCAAATGTCTCATCAATCTCTTCTGCTAAGTCATAGAGAGCGTCTATACGCTTTTCGAGGTGCATGATGTACTTGACCTCATCTGATTCACGACTATACATCCATTCTAACTCCATTTCCAAATCCTTAATTTCTTTTCGGATTTCGATGAATCTTTCTCTGCTTTCTTGTACTTTATTCAAAATCTTAAAATCCATTAGAAAATAAATTCGTCATAGACGAACAAAGGCTTGTTAGGGTTATCCATTGGCTGAATTGTCCCAAGCGTATTGTATTCAAAATATTCAATAGCTTCCTCTTCGGTCATGCCGTCTTCATCCATAAACGCACGAATAATTTTATTCGATGAGTATACAACTCTTCCATCGGGATCAATCCCAATGATTGCACAATTAAAGGTTGAGCGAGGCTCAAGCACTATTGAATCGGGGTTGATTTCTGATACTTGATCTAAAATATATTCTTGTTCTGTTTGTATGTCTTGCATAATTTCGTTTGTTAGTTTTTCTTCAAAGCAATCGTCCGAAAGGTTTTCAGAGTCATCCATAAATTTATCGTTTATCATGTTATGATTCTACGAAATACTTTCGAGTTTGTCAACACTTAAATTCATACATTCTGATAATGTCAAATCATCCTTTGAGTGATTAATACTAATGCTGATTCTATCATCGTATTCGGTATCCTCTGTTGGAATAAAGTTAAACCCACAAATTTCTCCGTTCAGTAAACTTTGAATTTCTTCTTGTCCTAAAACTAATTTTATATTATATTCCATATTACTTAATACTCTCTAAAAAACTTTTCATTAATTTTACATGATAGTGCATTAACACTAACTCCGATTTATCGTATTGATCTTGTATGTGACCGATAAGTAAATAATGCTCTGTGCAATCAATTAAATCTTGTAATGCTAATTTTTCTTTGTTGTTCATGCTTCTAAGCAGTAACTCCAATAGCGAGAATTCCTTCTGCCTTGAACCTTATTCCAATAAATTTCTCTTGCAACATTTGGAGCGACTCCATACTTGTCGCAACGAGCAAGCCACTCGTTTTCCATTTCTTGATAATCCTTAATGTTTTTTGTATGACCCTTAGTAAGATCATGCCCCATAAAGCGAAGTAAGTGAACATCAAGACAACATAATTGTGATTCAATGGGATTTGATAACGCAATAGCATAAGTAGTTTTTGCATTACCTAATCCATAAATTGATCCAATTAAACGATTGCGACATTCTTGCCAAGTCTCGTTATCTTGTTTGTAAAACTGATTAGGATTTTCACGAAACTTTTCTACAAGTTGCCAAAGTCCAATGTTCCTACGCTTGTTGATTCCAACTCTTGCGTCAGTAACCATCTTAGCTAAGACATCCTTGTCAAGAGTCCAAGACATATCTCTTGTTGCGTATTCGTATCCACGCACATTAGACTCCCAAGTCGTATGAACAGACATGATTGCAAATACCCAACGCTTAAAGCATTCTGCATGAGAATCAACGCTAAGTGAATTCCAATAATCTGTTTCAGTCTTAACTAATTTCAGCGAAAGTTTATCAAAAAACCTATCAAGGTCTTTACTTGACTTGGTTTTCTGTAATGCAATCGCATTTTTTTGTAGGCTTTCGATTGGGCTTACCGAATCAACAATCTTTTCGACTACTGACTTTTTCAATGTGTGTTCTGCAATGTTCATAATATATAGTATGACAGGTTTTTCGGGAATGTCAACCCTTTTTTTTTTTTTTTTTTTTTTGATTTGGTTAAATTTCTGCGAAATCGAATACAACAGGCTTATCTTTAATTGATCCACAATTTTGTGGAATTACATCCAAGTGCTGACAAGCATGGTATCCTAATTTTTCTAAAATTTTATTGTAATTAAGTTCTTGGTTTTTTGTATTTGCTCTTTGTTGAATCACGATTTGATTGTCTGCAAAATATGGTTTAACATAAAAATCTTTTAGCTTATTTGGAACTTCTGAAAACTCATCGTTGAGGGAGTCGGCTATTTTAATTACATAACCTAACTTTTTTTTCGAGTAAACTGATTTGTAAGAACCACAACCAATTTTCTTGAACCCTCTTTTGATGATTTGTTTTAGGAATTTTTTTGTATCTTTAAGTTCCAAGTAGAGGCATAATGCCTGTGACTTGGTGAACTTCACTCAAGAAACTCCGATAAGAGAATCGTGAATCATGTGGCGAGTCTTATAGTCCAAAATTCTGCCCTCTTCGTCTTGAGGTAATTGATCCAACACCTCTTGAAAGTCAAGGTTTAAAACTTCGCATATACAAGCAATCTTGCGGTAGATTCCGATTTCTTTATACTTTAGGATTGCCCAAACAGAGTCTACTTGGGCTTCATTTGCTTGACTAATATGATCGAGCAAAAGCACATTTGTGTTTGTGTTATTCATAATAAATTTTTCTTTCGATTAAAATTCTTGTTGCACTCTCCACATTGACCTTGGAGTTCCGTAGTCTTCTGCCACATAATATCCTAAGTCAGATACAATGTCAAGGATTTCTCCGCAAGTCAGTTCCGAGCCTTTCATTCTGCTTTGAATCTGCTTGAGCGTTGGGGATTCTCCAACCTCATGCTTATTCTCTACATAATTTCTTATAGCTAAGATATTCTCGTTCTGCTCGTCATCCCAATCTTGGTCATCCGAATCATTGTAATCGTCATAATGATCGTCTTCATCCGAATCCGATCCATAAATAGGCTTATTAGCCTCGTAGACAGGCTTATCAATCTCTTTGCGAGTATCGGTAATATCTGCCACTACCTTGTACTTGCAAACCCTTAGTTTTTGAAAATCACAATCCGTAGGAACAGAGACTGCATCTTCGGGGTCAAATTCGACAATAAGAAGTTTGCCATCGCTTCCCGCCCAAGAGTCTGCATAATCGTAAGAACCGATATGGAGTCCGTAAGAGCAATGGTGACTACTATTGTCATCCACGCATCTACGAGCAATTTCAATGGTTTCTCCAACTCCGTTGTAAATTTGGTGACGAGCATTAGTCTCTCCTTTGACAACGATAGTATCTGCGTTGCCTGTGTTTGACCAATAGTCCGACTGAACACCCTTGTAACCAAGAACCTTTCCTTCGGGAGTCGTAGGTAAAGACTTGTAGCTTAAAAAGCTATACAATTCATTTACTGAATTTGCAGATGGATTCGATTGTAGCCTTGAGATGAAATTCACCAATGGTGCAGAGTCTCTCATTCCCATTCGTAGCATCTCCAATAGCTTGTCTACAACGACTCCATGCAACCTATGACCCTTGTAATAGACCAATTCGTCTTTGACCTCAATATCTCCTTCGATAAAGTTTTCAACCGACTTCTTAATGTCGATTAAATCGCCAAGGTCTTCGTACCTTGCGTCAAAAATAGCTTGACGAGCAAGAACGAAGTTAGGATGGTCACTCCTAAGAGTGTATGGCTTGCCATCCCAAAATATCGTTAGAGAACTTTCGCTTAGTGTGTATGGTACTTTCTTCATATTATATAGTATACTTAATTTTTATTAGTTTGTCAAGCAGTTTTTTTTACTGCAATTTCATTGTTTGCGAGTTGATCGCACATTTTAATATATCCAATTATGTTCTTGTCGAGATTGCCGTCTTGCATTCTTCCATAAGAATAAACAGGAATGTTCATAAGCAATGGATAATCTTCCGAAATAATTTTTATATCTTTCTCGAAAGATGGTCTATCAAATGACGCTTTCATGTTTTCGTTTACCCATGCCTTGTCTTGCTTCTTTAGCAAATTAACTGCTTGTCTCAAGAAAGAATTTGAGGTATTATCGTCAAGCTGAGTAGCAATGGCACTTGTGCGAGAGATAATGTGATTCGATCCAATATGAGGTGAAGGCTTGAAACTTTTGTTTTCGAGCAATCCACTCATCTGTCTAAATTCTTCATTTTGCCTAAAGGAATATGAGTCAAAATCTGTACAAGCAAGTATCTTGTTTGATAGCTTGGGATGTTTTTCAACTAACTCTTTAGCGAATTGAATATAAAAATCTTCAAAGTTAATCCATATATCCGAATCCAATTTTTTGACATCACCTTGCCTTACTCCGTACAAACGAAGTTTAGAATACTTCTTGGGCATTTTGTAGCCTGTTTGTTCGCCCGATTGACGAATGTTGTTCACAACTTTGTATGCCCAATCTAATTCATAATCTGCATTGTGTCTACCACAAATCTTGTAGTTCTTGATGGGAATGTAAATTACTTTGTCGTCAATGCAACCCTCGATTGATGATGCGTCATCTGCATCAAAAAGAGGATCAGTAACATTCTTCCAATAAGATTGATTGGTTCTGTGATAACCATCGAATTTTTTTCGCATAATAAAAAGCGGAATAGATGCTCTGCTTCCACGCTTTACTCCTTTGCGATTAACTTTCTCTTTTTCGACATTAGAAGTATACTTGATATAATCTTTAGAAATTTTAGAGAATTCCCACTCATTCCATATATGATTCTCACCCGATTTAGTGACAGGGTGAATAAAGTAAACATTCTGCAATTCTTCATCTTCATTGAAAAGAGTTCTCGCCCGAAGAGAATTGCCATGAGACGAGTCTATATCTTGAATTAGGAATATAGAATTATCTTCGCAATTAACTCTTGTTTGCTTTTGCGATCTGCACTTGAATCCATTTCTTGATGCGGAATCATTTTCTCTCCAAGTATGCGTAAGAACAAGATCGTCCTGTAATCCATAAGGTCTGTTAAAGGAAAATGAATTAATTTTTACCCCATTCCATTCAAATGCGTTATCGAATATGCTACGAATATGATACGGCATTGCGTTTATAATCTTCGCATAGTTTCTTTTTGCTTCCCATAGGCAAGCCGAATCTGATAATTTATTCTTTGCGATTTCTTGTATCTCATCGCAAGCATCGGACAACGCTTCAACAACAACCTTTTGGGTAGACTTGTTGTACTCTAACGACTCTCTGCTATGATGCAGTTTGACTGCACCCAATGGTAATCGAAGATAAAAATTGTTTTGACTAAGTAGGTTCTGTATGATTGAAACCTTATCGGGATCATCACAATAATTGTCAACTTGGACTGAACTTCTGTCAATCGGGTACGCAACTCTGCCCATGACTACATGAGAATGACTATTGTAATGGTACTGATCCTGTTCGGATAACAGAAACCATTTATCACTTTCGCTTTCGAGAATTTTCTCTCGATTTTTGATGAAATTATCTTCTGCCCCAATAAACTTGGGCATTTCTTCTTTGGAAAAGAACTCGAAAAACTCTTTAGCCTTTTCTCTAAAAGATGATATGTCCTCGCCCGAAATTGCAACCTCTATGCTCAAACCTGTTGGTTCGGAGCTTGACTCTTCGTTAAGCTCAACAATTTTAGTATCGTCATCTTCATTGACAAAAATATTGTATGCAATCTTCTTTCCACCATGATAGGAAACGCAAGTAAAGTTGTCTCCATAGGAAAGAGGAGCAAACTTGCCAATTCCAAATGCACCAATATAATTGTTCGATTCTCTCTTGGTGGACTTGCCATACTTAGAGTATAATCCGAATACATCTTCTTGGCTCAATCCACCGCCAAAATCACGAACTGCGAAAACATTATTCATGCTCGTAGGCAGAGTCACTTCTATCCTACGCTTTGAGTTTGCTTCTATGTTCGCATCTAATGCGTTGGCACTAATTTCACGAATGACTGCGAGTTGAGTGTTGGAATAATTGTTTCGCAAAAGCGAAGCAACATAACGCATATCCTCTGCATCAATCGTGCAGTTTACTGATTTAAAATCGTGCGATTGCACAATAGTTTTTTTGTTTTTATCAATTATCATTTTTCAATTTAATTTACACTTTTCCGTTTAACAATGACTTAATTATACCACACCTATGTTTGGTTGTCAAGTCTTTTTTTAAATTTTTTTCGCTTGCAGACTTCCATTGCCATCCAAGACATTGCGAAGAGTGCTTGACTGACCCTTGCGAGCAGTAATCTTCTGTGCGTGTTTGAATGAGTTAGGGTCTGTGAATTGTTGCATCACCATCGTTGACTTGTCAAGATAGACATTCATGCCCATGCGAGGAACAGAGTTCGCTTGTTTCTCTGCGTTGGCGATTGATTGGTTGATGCTATCTAAAAATGCTTGTGCCGTGTTCATGTTTATAACAATAGACTACTTTTTCGATTCTGTCAAGCCTTTTTTTTCTAATTCGTCTTCTAACTCATAAACTCCACCTTCGTAGTAGTTTAGGGAGTAGAGGTCTGCGAATTTCTTTGCAAGAGAAAGGAAACTATCCTCTCTTTCGCCTTCGTAGAGGTCTGCATCTTCATACCAAGACTCATAAGCTGAGATCATCAACTCGAAAGTTCCATCGAATCGCAAATCTTTTTCCATCCATTTAGGTACATTTTCTCCACCTTTTTCATAAAGATGAACTTGCCCAACATGATCGGGGTAAAATTTCATGTGCTTCTTGACAGGTGATGCCAAGATAATTCTCTCAAAAATTTTACATAATTGACTATTGGACTCTTTTGTTTTATTAGTCCTTCTAAAAAATGCAGTATGTGCTTCTCCGCTCATTTTACTTAAATAATTTTTGGTTGCAATTAGGGCAGTAGTATGTCGCTCTTTTGCGTAGTCTATGTCTTTTGTATGTAACTCCACAACAAGTCTGCTCGTACTTGTAATGTTTTTCGGGGTTGATTAAATTACTCTTACTGCAAGCCTTTGGAGTTGCTCCAATTTTAGTTGCCCAATCTTTCCATATCTTCCCATGTCCTGTGAATTTATTGTGAGTCCACGCAAGTGCATGAGCAATTTCATGTAATATAGTATCTTCCACTTCGGATTCTTTATTGAGTTCTGCATACCATTTGGATAATGTAATTTTTTCTTCCTTATAATGGCATCTTCCAAGAGTCGCCTTGCAGTCTTCAAATTCAAAATTCCAATTCCATAGGTCATGTTCTTCCATGTGGAGCAAAGCAAGTGTTTGTGCGTCTTTTAATATCATGCCTAAAGTATGGCACAATGCTTAAGGTGTGTCAAGACTTTTTTTTCAGATCGTGCGTAACTTGTTCTCTGTTAGGCAATTCCAAAATAATTTTTTCAAACTTTCTTGAGAGAATTTCCTGTGCGTCTGAAAAGCCTTTGTTGTAACCATTCTGCCATAACTGCATATTTTTTTCTTTGCAGTTAGATTCGGTCTTGCCTCTTTCGTGATATATATGTTCTATTATTTGTTCACTTATTTCGCTCACTACATTTTATAATGTATTATGCGTGAGAATTTTCAAGAAGAATATCACTTTCATCTATCCATTTATTTGAGTATGGACACTTTCTTTCTAACCTCAGAAGTTGAATGTCCCAATGCTTGTGATCCATCATTTCTGTTTGGTATCCTAATGCTTCTTCTGCATTATGTGCTAAATAATAATGATAGTTGTGTCCTACTGAATTTTCGCTTGTATATTCTATTCTGAATTCATATAATCTATTGTTTTCCATCGTCTAATTCGTCTAAAAATTTTTTCATATCTTTTATTTCTATTAACTCTTCTTTTCCTTCTTCAATATCTTTTATTTGTTGTTGCATTTTTTTGGATTGATCTTCTATTTGTTTCGCACTAAATCCATAAAATGTCATCTCCCAAAAAACATGGGCTAATGCTTCTGAGGTTGTGCAGTTTTCTTTTTCTAATTCGCAACCAAGAACTTCTTTCCAAGGTACAAAATCACAAGCAAAATTTTCACCATCGCAATTAAGAGTTATTTTTATGTTGTCAAATATATCTTCTTTGTCTGTGCTTTCCGAAACTTTGACTATAATTTTTTGATTGCTTTCGGTGGGTTTTATTTTACATATTTCTTGGTATGCAGTATAGAACCTATTGTCGTAGTTTCGTATTTCTTGATTTGTATGAGTTTTTTTTAGGTAGTAAGCATATATCTTATTGAATATTATTTTGTATGAGTTGTTCTTAAATAATCTTGATAATAACATATATACTATTACACATCAAAAATCTACAAATTTCTGTCGCTCCAATAAATGTCGTCAAACAAAATTAAATCTATATTTGCTCCGTTATTTTTTTCAAATCCAACAGGAGTTCCTTCGGGAACTGAAATATCATCTTCAGCCCAAAAAAATTCTTCTACTTCACTTGCGTATATTAAATCTTTACTATTCATATATTATATTTCCTTATTTAAATCTTCATTTTCTAATCCCAAGAAGTCAAAAAGCCAATCGCCAAATTCACTAAGATCATATACGATTCTATCTTGATTATTTTGCTTTTCCCAAAATGATACTTGCTTCATTACTAATTTGTGCCTATCATAAATTTCATTTACTTTTGAAAGTGAGGTATCATCTGTTATATAATTAGAAACCATTAAATCTATGGCTTTTAATCTACTAAAAATTATTTGATCTTTGCTAATCATTTAGTTATTCCTGCGAGCAATTTATTTGCAAGCCACTCTCTTGCAGATTCGCTTTTTATATTTAATTGAGAATCTTGTATCTGCTCTAATACTTTAAGTATGTCGAGCTTGAGTTGATGCTTTATTTCTTCCATGCCTTCTATCATATCATAGATTTTCTTATTTGTCAAGAAAAAAATTAAACAGGAGGGATATAATCGTCAAACTCACTTGAATCGGGATCGAAGATCGGGAATAGGTAACTTAGTTGATCTCCGTTTTCGTCTTCTGCAAGTATTGCTTCGTACCTTATGTCTCCACTTGCTTCGTGCCATAAACCTTGAACCATTATGTTATTATTAAATATAGGTTTAAATGTTTCAAACATATGAAACGATACATATTTTTTGCTTCTACTTTCTACATCAGTCATCTAATTCTTTTATGCAAAAAGCTAAAGATTCTGCATCAAATGCTGATTGAGTTTGGCTTCCAAAGAAACTTCTGTTGTCCATAGAATTCCATATTTCGCCCAACATTTTTCTTTTTTCTGTGAAAGTTAAATGCTTATATTGTTGCACGATTGGTTTCCAAAACTGATAAGATAAACGCTTTTTTATTTGCGATTCTTTATAATATAATTCAACTCCATGCTTATCGCAAAAATCTTTAAAGCCATGATATTTGATTGGTTCTATTTTTCCTTTAAGTGGCATTATTTTCAGCTTCCATTTTCATAGTTCCATCATCGTATGGAGGCATTTCTACTCCCTTATTTGATATAGTTCCGTTGGCTACAAGAGACTCAAAAGTGTTCCATACCTTTTCGTATCTAACTTTATTTAGTTCTATAATTCCAATGAGCATATTTAGTATCTCATCTTCTGTTGGAGAAACAGGAGAGTCTCCGATTCTGTACATGAGAGTCTCAAGTTCTTCATTGGAAGTGAATATATCTGTGATCGCTTCTTCGAGTTCAAATCTATCTGTCATATCACAATGATAACATATTTTTTAGGGGTTGTCAAGCTAATTTTAGAAAAACAAAAAAAATTTTAAAATTAAATTATTGCCATTCCGACACTCTCACATACCTATATTTGCTTCGATTCATTCTATAAGCGAAATTTTTTAGTAGAGCTTCTTGCTTTGTGAGTTTCGCTGACCTAACCTTAGCATAACTTGGTCTGAGCGTTGAATCTATTAAGATATATTTTTCTAATGGTTCGTTGTTTATTTGTTGCATTCTTTTTCCTTTTCGTATTCGATTATTTCGTAGTCCATTTCAAAACTGCCTTGAACATAGTTGCTATTATTTGAGTCAATGATTGAATACTTCAAATCTCCTTTGGCTTTTTCTACTGCATCATCGAAAGAATCTGCCTCTACATTTGCCCAAGTATAAACCTGCCAGATGCATGGTACTTGATAAGTCTTCATCTTTTATTGTAAGAAACCTTGCCTTCATCGTTGTGAAGCGTGCTTGGGCAAGTTGTATCGTGAAACCAAATAGATGCTCTGCTTGCAAGTGTGCTACTAAAAGGTACTATAACCCAATACAATAATTCAGAGATTGAATGCCCGAAAACATTATGTATAAACCAATTTTTGTATATTTTATTCATTTATTTATTTCTTTTATTTCTATGTAGACATGACAATCGTCAAGATCTTTTTTTACTTTTAAAATTACTGATTCTGCATTTTTCTTCCATAGTATATCTTTTACTATATTTGAAACATCAAAGTCTTTCATTCCTCCAAAGGTGACTCCCTCTCTAATGTCAAGCAAGTTAAGCATGGGTAATATATTTCGAAAAATCTTCAAGAACTTCCAATCTGCCTCTCGCATCGTCAAGTAAGCATAGTGCTTCTTTTGCGTTTTTATAAAAATCATCCGTAGAGTGATCTCCTATTCCTACCGCTTTTTCTCCGAGTAGGTGAAGGCTTAATTTTGCTTTGTCCATGTCTGCTTGTGCAGAGGTTTTCAACATATTATATAGTAGTTTATTCATTTCCTGTTATTATATACCATATTTGCAAGCAAGTCAAGATAAAAAATACTCCGATTGCTCCAAATAATTCTTTTATTAAATTAATTTTTTCTTTCATTTAATTTATTTGCTTCCACCCTATTTTTTTTCTGCACTCTATATTTGATTGCATCAACTCTTTTTGTCGCCTAAGTTCAGTACTTGCTCCTTGCAGGGTAGTAATAGCTTTATTTTCGGTCATTCTGCCATCAAGCACCATTCCGACACAAATTGTTACCTCTCTTGCGTTGATTCGATAAGGAAAGTTTCTGCAGAGAAACTTATAAAACTTGCCACTTATTTTGCCGTGCTTTAATTTCTTGTGCAAGAATCTTCTGTAATTGCAATTTTTAGTATTATGTAATGTTTTCATTCTTCTTCTGATAAATCGGGGTCTGTCCATGATATAGGGGGGTAATATACATCAGCTATAGGTTTACTATTTAGGGATATTGGCTCTTTTATTTTGTTTATTTGAAGTTTAGTTTCTTCGAAAAATTCTCTATCTGCGTCAACTCTCCACTCTGCATCTTCACCTTCGGGGTAATCAATGTAACACCAATGAGTCACATCGCCTGTTAAAAAGCCTGCGTTGCTACCGAATACATGGTCATTTGAATCGGGATAGTCTTCGTCTCTACCATAGTAAAAGCCTGTCCATACTCCTGTGCCTTCAAAGAAGTAAAGCAATCTCTTTCCCCCTTCGGGGATTTCGTCTGAAATTTTAATCCAATTAATCATTCGCCTTCTCGACACTCCTTATGCCATTTATTTACAATACTATTTGAAAAATCTTCTAATCCTTTTTTTACTACTTCTGGGTCAATTTCAGTTTTTAATTCCTCTTCGGGAAACCATTCATATTCTGTATTAAATAATTCATCTACATTTTGAGGATGAAATCCCATGCTCACCATCAAGCCCTTAAACATATCCGCTAAACCTTCTGCATCTACATCTTCATCAGATTCAACGCTATAAGTTTTATTATAATTAGTAATTAATATTTTCATTTTTTTGTCCCCAAAATCCACAAAGGCAAGGTTTATTATCTTTTTGATTCGCTCCATCTTTGTAGCCTTTGTCGTATGACTCTGTTTTTATTTTTAAAATCATTTTGCTAAATTTTATTTCTGCATCTGCGTAGCCTTTTTTGTAGCTATCATTGTCTGTTATTTCTTTTTCCAATTTATTTGTTCGTAATTTTTTTTAAATTTATCAGAGATATTTCTTGGAGAATCTCCCTTGCCGTTTTCGGAAGAAGGTTTTGGGGTAGGCTTTGGATTGGCTTTTCTTTTTTTTGTCATTATTTATTAGAAATATTTATTGAATTGCGTAAAATTTGAATTGCACAATCTTTTGCTTTTACTTCGCACTCCCACTTAGCGGGTCGCTCGGGGTCAATGGCTATATGGGGTGGGAAATTACCTAATGCGAAATAGTCTGCGTGTGCTCTTGGCTTGTCGGGTCTACCTTCTGACCAATGAAAAATAGGGGCAAGAAAATGGTTGCCCTCAAACTCATTGGTTTCCCCTGCATCTTGATTTACCCATGTGTATGCACAACGCTCTGCTTGGAATGCAGTTCCTATTTTTTCAGAAGGATTGCAAAAATCATGTAGGTTGTCGTAGCACACAGGAAGATTATAGTCGTATTTGTGAAATAAGTATTCGCTAAATTTAATGCAATTATCTACATTCCAAAAGCCTTTGTCTTCATTCTCGATAGTTAGTCGGTTAAAGACACCTTCATCGCAACGCATGAGATTGTTGTAGAATCTATCTGCCATTTCTTTGATACGCATATTATTAATAGAATCGGGATCATTATTTGATTTTATTTCGGGAGGAGTTCCGTTGATATGTATATTCATTGGTGCAGTATGATCTTGAGAAAGACCTATCATGTCCATTATTTGTGATTGAAAATTTAATTCCCTGATGGTCTTGTCTACTGCGTCTTGATTTAGGGAAGCTAGAACATTGAACTGATCGGGATGAATGCTCATTGAAATTCTTAGGGACATTGCGATCAAGCCAATAAATCTTAGCTCGCTTTTTATTGTCGCGTAATTCGGAAGGCACTCGAGATTAAGTTCAAGAGTTGCATCAGTTATAAGAGGAAATAGAGCGGAGCTAAGGCGATAATGAGTAATGCTTCGTACAGAGCAGTGACGCAAAATATACTGAGTAACCCTAATGTTATGCTCGATCCTTTCTGATAGTTGTTTAACTGCTTCATCTCTGTTTTCTTTGTCGCAAAGGTCATTAAACCTTTTTCTTGTCATGGTTTGAAAAGAGTATTTTTTCTTGTCTTTGAGTTTTAGCTCTTCGCTGATACAGGTCAATCCTAATGTTTGCATGGGTCTATTATACTAAATTAAAAAACGTTTGTCAAGCTAATTAATCTTGCCGTGTGCATTTCTCGGAAAACGTCATGAGTCCGCAATAGGCTGCCATAACTGCACTAAAGATAGCTAAACTGCTTGGAATCAAAGATAGTTTGATCGCAACAAATACATTTATTATAGAGCAGATAATCATGCACTTTCCTAATGTATTGCAATCTTTCCATGGTCTCACGTATTATTTTATGATATTATTTATTGTTTTTCAAATAGAAAATACTCAGACAATTAGAGTGTAAACTGCTAGTCAAAGCAATGACTGTGTGAACTGCCTGAGTATTTTAAAATGTAAACACAAACAAAATGACGAGATAAACTATAATTTAATATAATAACGTTTTGAACTTTGAATGTGTTTTAAAAGTGAAAACCCTCAAGGTGAGCCTTTGAAATTTGTTTGAAACAAAATGAGCATTTAAACCTTGAGGGTTTGTATGAATATAAAATTAAGAATTTATAATTTCTTTAAACGCAATAAACAACTCTTTAATAGACTTGCTATATATCCGCATATATTTTATAAATACTGCATCTTCTGCGTCAGAAAAATCTCCACGATATTTCTTGGACAAATCAAAGCCTTCTAATTTAGCTTGTTTTTTAATCCAATTTTTTGCTCCATGATGAAAAAGGTTGCTTCTTGCTACTCCACCTCTCATATGAAATGGAGTCATGCACAATAAGTGCCTTTTTGCGAAACCCCACCCTGCACATTCGCCTGTTGATTCTCTCAAAACAGCATTCGCCAAAATAGATACTTCTCCTTCGCTATCTTGAATTTCTCCTTGAAGACACGCTAAAACTGAATAAATTTGAGTGATGCGAAAATTGGTGCTATTAAAATTGATATCTCCAGCACTTACGCCTAATTTAGTATTTTTTCTTTTGTATCTAGATTCATCTGTCAAGCCAAATACGGATTTAGCATTTTCTGATAACTTAGAGCAAATAAGTTCTATATTTTCTCGTATCCATCTTGAGTTTTCATCATTTTCGTGCATATATTTATATCTGCGAGCAAAATTAAGAATCGTATTCATTTGATCTTTCATTTTCCAACCTTCTTGTCTGACGAGGTCAGGTTCAAATGAATTTTTAGGTTTCATAAGTGAAGTCCTAGGAAAATCCTGAATCAATTTATATATCGCTTGAGGATCATTTTCGTCTGATTTTTCAAGACCAGAATATCTTTGTGCTCTTGGCGTAGATTTTTGAGGAAAAAGATCTAAAGATATACCTTTGTCTTCAAGGCTTTTATATAGAAATTTTAATTCTGCTTCTGTGAATGGTTGAGCAAGAGACTTAATGGTTCTTGGGCTGGCTCCATGTGCCGCTTCTATTATAACTCTGTCTCCTGTATTTAAGTCTTTTGAGAGATTTAATACTGCCATATGGGAGATAGTTTTAGTTGTCTCTCCATCAAAAATTGTCGATTCATTTTTACCGCAATCGACCGCTACGGTTTTATTATATTTTGTTTTCATGTATATGATTAAAATTAAACTTGAAACGGAATGCTCCAAATGAAGCTAAATTATATACTAATAAACCTGATATGTCAAGAAAAAAATTACTTTTTAGAAAAACTGGCGACTCCCTCTTCGATTATTTTGTAAGCCGTTTCTTTTTCGTGCCAATCAAATACTTTTACATCTTTATTATTTAATTCTTTGTAATGCTTAAAAAAGTTTGAAGCGATTTTTAGAAACATTGGGTCTATGCTTTTTAGATTATAATGTCTCCGAACATGAGATGTTGGAACCCCTAATATTTTATAGTCTTTGTCTCCATCGTCTTCCATATCTAAAACTGCAATAACCTTGCACTCAACTAAAGTTCCCCGATCTATTGGGGTGGCGTTGTATATTAAAAAATCAAGAGCATCTCCATCATCTCCTAGGGTGCTTGGAATATAACCATAGCTACACGGATATGACATTGCGGAGGTTAGGCTTCTATCGTATCTAAAAACTTCTAGCTCTGGATCGTATTCGTATTTGGTGCTTTTGCCCCTTGGTATTTCGACTATTGCGTTTACTATTTTTGGGGACTTTTTATTAATCGGAAGATTATATAAGCTCATACTATATGATACACAATTTATGTGATCTTTTTTGTTGTTTGATTCGTTATACTAATCATGCTAAACGATAGTCAATGTTTCAGAATTTGTAAGTTGATGGTGGGTGTAATTTTATCCGCAATCACAGTAGGAATGAACTATATACATTTTTATTTATAATTAAAAAATGGAGCCACCTGTCAGGATCGAACTGACGACATCCTCATTACAAGTGAGGTGCTCTACCATCTGAGCTAAGGTGGCAATTAGGAAAATTCAAACTTAACTATATAACATTGTATTGGTGAATCAGAAAAAATATCTTCAATCATAGCTTTTATTATACCCCAATTACCTCCCGCAAGACCACAAGAGATGCCATAAGGCAAGCCAAGAACAGGTGGAGCGGAACCATCGTATTCATGCTTTGCCACATTCATTTCGTAAAGGTCTTGCTCAACTCTTTTTAGTGCTTGCCAAAACTTTTCATAATGAACTTGTCTTGAGCCATCTCCAATACTTGCTTGGGTGTACATATTATATATATAACCTTTGTCGTTGGGTAAAAATTTAGAGTTTATTTCGGCTTTAGAAAACTTGCCTAGCCAATGAACATACTGACCATCTTTATCGTATTCAGTATTAAAAGCCTTTGTGTCTGCCTCATATGCTTGAGGGTAACGATTCTTTATTTGCTTCGCAATTCCTCCTCCCATAATGTTTCGGGTATTACATGAATGTGCAATGGCATTAATGCCTGTATATTTATCGGGATCGTCTTTGCAATATGGGGGAAAATCTAAAAGATTCCCGTCAATTGTTGTCACTTCGCTCATTAGTTGTCTATAAAAATCTCTTCTTCTTTTTCGAAGGGCGCCACGATTTCTTCTTGATTCCTTATTTGCTTAGGGAACAGCCAGCCTTCTCCGCTATGAATTTCGGCGGTATCTTCGGGCTGCTCAAATTTTAGATTGAGAGTTTCTGCCAAATTCCGAGTTTCCTTGGGGCTTAGTTTAAGTTTTTTTCCGTCAACCCAAATAGCATAAGGCATAGAGCCATTCAAATTGAATGGATGAGGAAGCCTGTTGATCTGAATCTCTTTATATTTCATTGCGAACAAGTCTAGGTCGGGCTCGAAACTCGGTGCGGGAGGTATAAAATCCACTTTGGGAGGAGGCGGAGGGGCTTCAGGTAAGGTAGCTTCTTGAAGCTTGCTTGAGTTGCAGCCAGCTAGTAGAATTATAGATAGTAGTATATTATATTTCATTTAAGTGTTGTTTTACGAATTTTTCTGCCTCAACAAAGGCTTCGGGGTGATACTTTTCGCACCACATTAATACCCAAGCCTTTATGTACACCTGAGAAAGCTCTTCTTGAGATATATCTAGTTCATATTTTTGCATAAGTATATATGGTATCATAAATATTGAGGTTTGTAAAGAATAAAATTCTATTTTTTTTCGGATAAATGTAATTATATGTATATGATTCATCACGTTACAACAAAACAAATAATTTTATTGTTAGGAATCGCTTCTATGTTGGCTATATTTTTCTGAAAATAGTGTAAGTAGTTTCATGCCAAAAGAAGATATGCGCAAAGTCGTGCTCGATTTTTTGTATCGAGAATGTATGTCTAAATCGAAAGATATGTTCGTAATTAGGAGAAAAATGACATGCAAGCTAGAGGCTGGTCTTAAATATGACCATCTGTCTGATTCGGAAAAAAATAAAATTTATAAAAAAATAAATAGCTAAAACTCGCTCAACTGTTTAGATAAAAGATATATGCCTTTCCATCTAGAAATCCAGTTTTCTTCAATTTTATTCTCATCACAGTAAGGATTGAGTCGAAGTATAGCAGAAAGAGTTTCTATTTGTGCTTTTGGAAAATTTCTTGGTTTTATTCCTAGCCTAGTATATTCTTGCCAATTATTCCATTTACCTTGAATATTAAGAGCGGTAAGAAGCTCTGCTTTCGGAGCCAATCCGTATGGAATGGATTCATTAAAGGTAATATTTGAAGTATGTTTAAATGCTAACTGGGGCTCTTGAGTTGGTAAATATTCCAACAATGTTTCGAATCCCTTGCAAAGTACAATTTGATTTGGAAGATCTCCGTCTTTAAGCCTCTTCTGCGGAATGGCAATATAATCTAAGTTTGAGGTGATGTTATTTACTATTTCATTAAATAATTTTTCAGTTAAAAAACTATTAGAATCAAGCGGAAAAGTCCAATCATAATTATTTGCTTTGCCGTATTGTATCGCAAAATTTCTGCAAGAATTGTTATTAACTAAATATAAATTATGTTGAAACAACTGTTGAATTATAAAACCATATCGTTCTTTAATTTGTTTTTCGGAAAGCCTTAAACCTTTATCAGTATCTCTCCAATGTAATTCCTGAAAGTATTCCCATGTCAGTTCTGAACTAATCTTAGGAAGCTGTTTAAAAGCTTCCCTGCAAAACGGAATTTCTGTGTAGTTTGCTTGATATGCTTCTAGTATGTTAATAATTTTTTGTTTTTTATCATCGCAAACAATTCTGTTTAAAATGAAAAGCTTATCTGTGTTATCAAAGTCTGGTTCTTCCTTAAGAGTGAACTCTAGATTTCGCAAGGTTTGCTCTTCTCCATGAAGCCCGCTCAAGTCATTACCGAGCATTCTGGTTATCAAATTTTTTTTTCTTTTTTTAATGATTTCCCAATTTTTTAATTGAAAACGGGCGCGCATTCTATTCTTCTCGCAAAAATTTTTCCATGTGACGCTTCTATATTCAGCTCCCTCTATGTTCATAAGCTCCCTCCCGCTTATCTCTGTTGGTTCTTCAAGGAAGTCTTGAAGTTCAGCTCTTTTTTCGTCGCTCATAAAGTATTTCGATAAATAGTCTATATTATTCAGTTTGCATAAATCTAAAGTTTTTTGGGGTAATGGATTTATCACTGAAACTTCATCAAAAAGAGCATATCTATTTTTGGCAGCGTGACCCAATATTTGAATGTAATAAAAATCTAAACCCCAGCCAATAAGAGAATCGTCGTAGTGTTTCATAAATTTGTTTATAGCAAAGTTAGAAAATAGAGAGGTATTTATCTCCACAAAATTGACATATCTAAAAGACGCACTCTCATCTGTTTGAGTTAAAGCATGAGAAATTTTTCCGAAAGGCTTAAATGTTGGTCCACAAATCCAAGTTGATTGATCTCTTGCGAAATTAAACATTTTATTAATATCTTTATAAGAATCAAAAATTATATCATCGTCTAAAATAAAAAATCTTTCATATTCATTTAACTCTGAATGGAACTCTTTCCATATGAGATTAAAATTCTGAAACTTAGAACCCTTGGACTTTTTTATGAATTGAGTATACTGCTTGTAGTGATTGTATTTGTTTTCATCGTCACCATAATAGGTTGCCCAGATATCATAATTTTGATCTGACCCAATCCAGTTTGGCAGTTGGGCGGCATCTCCAATTGAGCTGAAAATTAAATTTTCTTTCACGAAAGCTCGCCCCAGTCTAGGTTTTTGTTTGATATCATTAATGAAATGTCATTAGTTTCTTGGAATTGATTTTTAATTTTTCTGGTAAGCTCTCTGTTTATAATCCGTGAACCATGAAGTTTGAAATAGTCCTCAAAATCAATGCCCAATGCTTTCGCTTTCTTTTTGTGAAATCCCAGAGCTGCGCTAAAATTTTCAAAATCTTTTTTAGAATTAATTGGTGGGACTGCAATTAATTTTGAATTTGAGTTTCTAGACTCGTCGTCATGTTGTATAATTGATTCGTCTTTTATATCGGGTGCGATTTCCAATATATTATCAAAATAATGCGTAAATCTGTAATAAAAATCTGAATCTTCGTGCCCCCAACCCTTCATTCGTTCATCAAATCCACCGATTTCTAGGAAATCTTTTTTTTCAAAAGCCATTCTTCCTCCTTTTCCTCCTTCTGCCTTTGGTCTAGATATTTTGTGTGAGTCGGGCTCTTGGTTAAAAAAAAGTAAATTTCGCTGAACGTAGCGCTTGGTTAAAAAATGATCCGCATCTAGTAGGCAGACAATATCCGCATCTGCATGCTTGCTTGTTATGTTTTTGGTATGAGCCTGTGAAAATTCTTGTGGGGTAGATGTGTGCAAATACTTAAGCGTCCCTTTTTGAATGTGGTTGGATAAATTCTCTTGCACCCACTCATGCATTCCATCTTGAGAATTATAATTTAACAAAACGAATTTTGAATTACGATCTACGCTTAATGCGGTTTCTATATTTTGCATATAAGTTTGACTCAAATGGTTGAGTCTGCCCATACAACTAGTACCAAAAGATATTGAGTTATAAGCCATTATGTGCCTTAAACGATATGGATGTATACTTTTGTATCATATATCTCCGTTGAGAAGTAGATAAGTTAAGTATGCGACAATTTTACATTTTAAGTCAAAATCAACTTCAGACTTTGACTCTTCAAATATTAAATGCATATTTTCTTTTATAAACCAATGCATATTGCTATTTTCGCTCAATTGCATTTCGCCTGCAATCATGTTTGAAACTGCCTGCCACACATTTCTTTTGATAAACCAACCTTGATTTAATCTGGACTCTTGGACAAAATGAAATACTTCAGAGTTTGGGGTGTACATTGAGAAATAATTTTTTCTGATTTTTTTAGCAAGATCATCTTCTTCACCGCTCAATAAGCTGTCAGTTCCGCCTTTCCGCCCCAAGGATTTGTTGAAACCCCCAGCTTTTCGAGCATATTCTGTTCTGAAGCATATGTTTGTGCCAACCAACCATATTGGAAATTCACATTCATTTAAAAATAAATCTTTTTCAGAAAAATCACACATGGAAAGATTGTGGAGCTGTTCATTACTGAGCCAACTAGGGCGATCTAATTCTCCCCAGTCTGGTGTAACTTTTCCTCCTACAACCCCAATATCGGGAGAGACAAATTTAGAAACCATGTTTGTTACAGAATTGGGTTGCAGTATTGCATCGTCATCTATAAAGTAGATTAAGTCTGTGCTGCACAAATTCAAACACTCGTTTCGAGCTCCAGAAAGACCATTGGTGGTTTTGTGATAGTATTCTGCTCCAGACCTAGTATTAATCGACTGATTTTCAGCAATATTAGCTTCCCAAAAATTTTTGTTATAATTTGCTACTAATTGTTTTATTGCACAATTATTCAGTAATTTCTTAGGAGTATTATCTACTATTAGAATCTTATATTCATAATCTCCTAATTGATTCGTGCAAGAAATAAAAGCCTTCTCCAGTAGTTCATAATTATTGTAAGTGCAAATACAAACTGTGATTGATGGATTTTTTCTCCAATATTCAAACCTCCAAGAATTAAATAATTCTTGAATCTTTGTTTCTTTTTTTTCATAAAAATTTTCAGAATTTATTAAGCGATCTTTTTGGGGTTTTAGATGTAAGTCTATAATTGGCTTCAGTTTATAGTTGAGCCTGCACCAATCACTAACAAGACTTGAACAGCAGTACATAGCAAAAGTATTAACTGGGGAAGATATATTGTTTTTATGCATCCAATCAAATTCAGGGTTTTGTTGAATAACTCTTTCAAAGTTGGGTTTTTCAGAAAAAACTAAAGAATTAGAATGTGACTGCTTGGAGGGATCAATTTTGAGCAACGGAGCATTGTCAAGTGTTAATTCAATTAGTTTGGTTGCCCCCATGTAACTTACAACATAAGCCTCAAGCCCTTTCCAATTATTTTTTCCAAGATGCATGAATTCAATTGATTCTTGCAAGTCTGGATTTTCAAGCAAAAATTGAACAACATCGCTTAAAACCACATCCTCTTCAAGAATTAATGCGAAATCAAGTTTTTGCTCTATAACTTGCTGCCACGCGAAAAAATGGCTTAGGTAACAACCTGAAGCGCCTGGATTTTCGGAAAAATAAAGCTTGTTTGTTATCCCTACGGGATTTAAATTTAAGCCAAAGTCTTTTAATGGTGATAAACTTTTTCTAGTATCTATAGCATCAATACGTTCTAATTCTAAGCCGTCGGGAAGAAGGGAAAAAACGTTCTGAGCTTTTATCCATGGCTCAGGATTATCCTTTAAATTTATAAAAAATATTTTAAAATTCATTGACTATCAATTACACGAATTATGATAGGCGATTGCTTGCTTTTGTCTAATTCTTTGATATATTCTGGCCAAAAAAAATAAAATGCATCGTTGTCTCCGTTGGCCAAGGCAGACTTTAATTCTTCCGCATAGATCTTAAGCCAATCTCTTTGATCTTCACGAAAAAAAGTATCAGAAACTTGAGGGCTGGGCTTATGTGCACAGCCGTTTACAAAAAACAGAAGCAATAAAAGTGTTCGCACACATAATGTTACACTTTGTTTTATTCATCAAAAGTATATTCGTCCATATCTTTTTTTATGGCTTCATATATCTTATATAATAAATCTTTTTGTGTGTTATATTGTTCGTAAGCATAACACCAGCTTTTTTGATTATGATCTTCTTCTTTCGGGTACTCTATTTCTCTGTCGAAGTCTCTAAGAATGCGTAGGGAACTAGAGTACCCCGATTGCATTCCGCTATTATATTCGTCGTGCGCCACTATTTTTTAAATTTATTGTCTATCCACACTTTGTAGGTATAGAGGGCCATCAACATGAATGTTAGAAGTAGTCCGTCTGCCCATGATAGATCCCATAATTCTTTTAATTCACTCATTTATTAGTTCTTTTTTTATAAATTCAATTTGTCTTTCTACATCCTTGATTTCTGAAAGTATTCTTTTTTTATTTTTCTTTCTTGGTTTATTTACTGCAAATAAAAGCTCCAAAGAAAGCTCAAGGATTTCTTCGGAGCATTTTAGAAAAAGATCTCTCTGATAATCAGAGAGACTCATCTGGGTTTTTGGATAAATCTATTCCTTTGCACTCGCAGTAGGCAACTGAGTATCCGATTTTATAATTAAATCTTTCCATGAAAAACATTAACCCTAGGATAATGTATGGCTCCATCTTCATATAACCGAAGTTATAGAAGAGGAGAAACCCTACAATTAGCCACGGGCAAAACTTGTTAGCGGCATAATTAACTATTGTTAGATTCACGATGCCCTAGTGAGCGAAACAATTCTGTCGTGCCTAAAAGACCTGACTTCATTTCGCGCGAAACAAAATGCTTTAAATCCAATATTGTTTCTAACTTCACCCTTGTTTCCGAAAGATTCAGATAGATCTGGTCTTCCGATTTCATATGTCTTGACTTCGCTGTCGGCGTTCTTGTATACGATAAAATATCTTTGATTTTCGTTTTTCATATTTTTACTTTTTGATTTTCTTGTAATATTAAACATGAGACTATTATACTATATATAGTCTTTAATGTCAAGCATTAATTTCCAGTACTACCAAATCCTCCTTCGCCTCTATCAGAGGACTCAAGATCATCTACCTCTTCGATTTCAACCCAAGGAAGCTTTACTATTACTAATTGAGCTATTCTGTCTCCAGTGTGATAGCACGGCGCCCCAAGATGGGGAATGCTCATCCTAATTTTAATTTCTCCTCTATAGCCCGAATCAATAACTCCTACAGAGTTCTTGAGGAAGTGATCTGTCTTAGATATACTAGAGCGAGGAAACAGCAATCCCACATATCCTTCGGGGACTTGCATTGCGAGTCCCGTTCCGTACTCCCAATAACCCGATTCTTTTTTTAATGAAATTGCAGTCAAGTCCATTCCCGCGTCACCTTTTTTTGTGTAGCTAGGGAGCTTTGCTGTCGAAAAAATTTTTTTGAATTTGAGTTTTATTTGATTCTTACTTCTTTCCATGATACTAATTTTTGGTTAACTAAATCTCTTATGTGTCTTTGCTTACTGCTTAATTGAGCGTTGCCACTTTTAACTTCTATAAATGTAATCTCATCATCACCAAAAGAAACGTAATCTATGGGCTTACCCATGAAGCAACAATTTTCTGGATCAAAATCAAACTGATCTAAGAATGGAGCAAGAGTCTCTGCGATATGACCTAATCTAACTTCACCGCTTTTCTTTTGTGATAAAACTTTTTTACGTTGTTCGGTTTCTTGTTTTAATTTTTCTTCGGTATCAGATAGTTGTTGCTCAAGCTGCTTGGAATGCAATCGCTCGTCTTCAAGAAATTCTCTGCTAATTTTTGCATGATTTTCTGAATCGGCTTTGTTCGTGCGCTCTTCTTCGACTGCAAGTTCCAGCCTCCAAGTTTTTTCTTTAAGCTTTCTGACTTCAGAAGCTTCTTTATTCTTTAAGTCTTTTATATAAAATAAAAGAATAATAATGCCAATGAATAAGACTCCTTCTAACATATAGTGATGATAATTTAAATTAAACATTCTTCAACATCAATCGCTGCTTTTTTTAGCAAGTCTATTCAATTAGAATTTTTGTACAACTCTGCGTATATTACTCTTTTGATTCCAGCTTGTATAATTAGTTTCGCGCACTCCAAGCAGGGTGACGCAGTTGTGTATAGCGTTGCCAGGTCGCTAGACTGGGTTGACTTGGCGAGTTTGGTTATAGCATTACTCTCTGCGTGAAGAACTTCTGGCTTGGTTACCTTATGGGTAAAACAAAGCTTTGGGTCTTGATGCTCGCATTGATTATCGAAGCCTCTTGGTGTGCCATTATATCCATCAGATATAATCATTTCATCTTTTACAATCAAGCATCCTACTTTTTTTCTTTTAGCCTTGGAGAGTTGCGCCCACTCAAGGGCCATTTTTAAGTATGTCTTGTCTAGAGAGTGTGGGTCAGGCATTCTTTTTCCAGAGCTGAAAAGATTTTAGCTTTTTTAAGTCTTGAACGTTAACTTGAGAAGTTTCTTCTTTTTTTTCAGCCCTTTTGTATATCCTGTACTTTGCGAGCTTTGCGAGGCTAACGAATGGAAGATCATACCTAATTTTATTAGCTGCTCCAAGCCAAGAAACTAATTCTTTTCTGTTGACTATGATAAAATCGTCAAACCTCTCGAAGGCTATAAAATGTGCGTCACCGTGAATCCATCCAGATCCCCCTTTTGCATTCTTGAATTCAATCCAAAGCCAATCGTCATTTTTCTTTTTATTTTTGACTTTTTTAACATCGAATCTAAGCATTAAGGGTTTACCCTCTTTGCCTTTACCCTTTAAAATGTGAGATACATTCCTAAACTTTCTTCTCGGGGCTTTTTCTGGAGAATATCCCTTTGATTTCGCAATCTCTTCGAAAGGAGAGAGATTTTTCTGTCGCGTTGAGTCTAACACTATCTTATCCTTGATGGACTATCTGTGTGGACAACCTCAACTTTTCTTTGGTCTGGGTCTTTCCACTTCTTTAGAACTTTTACTAATTGCTCAGCTCTTTTTTGTGCTTCTTCTTCGGTGCTGTAATTTCCTTCTTCGATTCTTCGCTTGTTTCTTGTTACTACATAAACGCTTTTTTTATTTTTCATTAAGATATTGATTTAATTAATTGTTTTCCGTTGTTTGTGATTTTTCTTTCTCCGTCGATTTGCATAAAATTTCTTCTAAGAAGATACACTTCATGATCTCTCCTGAGAGCAGTAGGGCTCAATCCAGTTACTGCAGAAAGAGTTTGTAGCTTGCAGCTTCCTCTCTTTGATAGTATTTCTAGAATTTGCCTTTCCGTACATGTTATTCCAAATGGTAAAATTCCAAGTAGATCTGTCAACTGCAAGTAGTCTTTTTCTTCAAAAGTGTTCTGATTTTCTGACTCACAGTAAAGAATTATTTCTTTCGAGCGCATGACTGCATTCCTCGCATTTCCTCTGACTGTAGTAGAAAGCATTTCTATAGACTCATCTGAAAAATTAATTCCTTCGCAGTTAAGCTTAATAATATCTCCAAGATTATCTTTCGAGTAAGGCTCAAAATCTACAGTGGTAAGCCTATCCTTAAGTGGAGGGAAAAGCTTATCGCTCTCAGTTGTTGCAAAAATGAATGTTTGTTTCGTGAAATCAAATGTAAACGTCTGATCCTCAAATACGAATTCTTTTGAGTTGGTCTTCTCTGTATTAAAAATAGTCAGGAAAGCCATTGTTAGGTCTTTTGGTAGGGCATGAGCCTCATCAAAAAGAATAGTTATCTCGTTATTCATAATAATCGGAATAAAAATTTGTTCAAAGAATTGCCTATTGTTTTTGATTGTTGAACAGTTGAGTTCAAGGAAGGGTCTCTTGCTTCCGTCTGAATTATGAAGATGCTTTGCAAACTCTTTAGCAAAAAGAGTCTTGCCTAAGCCTTTGGCTCCAACGAGATTGAGGAATGGGCATACGCTCGTAGCTTTATATGCTTTTATATAGAAGTTAAGCTTCTTCTTTACGTTGCCTTGGCCTATAAGGTGTTCGAAATAATTATTCATTGTCAAATGATGTGATTGCGTATTCAATTTTATCCTCTACAGACTGTAACTCGCTAAAATCCTGGGAGGCGCTTTTGTTTTGCAGGTAGTTTGCATAAAGTCTGCCTTTTACCCATTCTTCGCTAACTGGAACTTGCGTCGATTCTTCGCAAGCAAGCTCGAGAATTTCTTCTAACGAAAGGCTTACAAGAGTCATACCGCCTTTTTTGGAAGAGTTTCTTGTCTTCCGCGGAGTACCATCTTTGTTTAAGGATATTTTTTTCATGCAAGTATTATCGCATTTTAAGGGCGATATGTCAAGCATAAATTACTTTAATTTCTTTGCGAGATTTTTAATTTGCTCTTCTAACTGAGAAATTTGCTCTGATTGGGTCTCTACTAAATCTTTTAGGTCAGTTACCTCATTTATATACAGTAACATATCTTCGTCTGGAGAGAATACTATATCGTATTCTTCGTCATCTTCGTCTTCGAGCTCTTCTTCGTCTGTCATAATTGTTTATAATATTTTTTTAAAAGATCAAAGCCTTGATCTATTTTTGTTTGTCTTTTTATTCTTTTAGCTTTTGATTTAAATGGAAGCATGTCTTTTCTAGATTGAAAAGCATACCGAATTTTAACAAGAATATTATTCCATTCTTCCTTTGAAAGTTCGTTTGGTTTGTTGCCTAAATCTAATTGCCTTTTTTGAATAATCCGCTCCACAGAATCGGAGATTTGTATATGTAGCGGCAAGTCTTGATGGGTTTTCTTTTGTTTAAAAACATTTGAAATTTTCTTGAATAAATTCATTTGTATCTTTTAATTCCCCACCAGCACCTTCTCAGCAGGCTTTTTAGTTTTATTGCTTTATACCACTCGCCAGCCATGCAAAGTTTTTTTATTTTTTTCTCTGTGTCTTTGAATTTTTTCGATACTTTTTTTCTAACAGACCAAGAAAGCTTCCAAGGCTCGCTCCTATTTTTTCTCGAGTTGTTGGGTATGTATATCATATCCAAAATTTTTTTATAAGATCAATAGATAAACCCTCTCGAAGCTCCCAAAACTGACAGCAGAAATTTCTTTTACTTGTCCAATCCATAACGTTCTGTATCATATACACTTGAGAACCAAAGTTAGGCGGAGAAAAATCAAAGAAAGGACACTCTAGCTCCAATCTTTTTTTGCTTATTAGCCTAGCCGAAAAATTATTTTCAAGTCTTTTTGCCACAAAAACTAGGGCTTGGTAAAATTCATATGGATGCCCAGAGGTTTTGGAGAATGGAATTTCTTCGAGGTCTGCTCCGTTATCAGAAACTCCACACATAAGCATTTTGCTTACAAAATTATCGTGAAAAAACTCAAGCTTCTCGTAGAAATCAAGATTTGCTTCGTCTAAGTAGATACTCGTGTTTTTTAATATCACTAGAGATTTCTCGCTGTTTTTGCTTTAGCTTTCTTATTTTGCTGAGTATGATTTTTCTTTGTCTTGACATAAAAAATAAAGTCTTAAAAATGAGGTGTTGAACCTTAATTAAATAAGATGACCTTTTGAATTTTTAAAACTTTTAAAGTGGTGGAGGTGGCGGGACTTGAACCCGCGTCCTCTGCTCTTCAACAGAATCACCTCTACAAGCTTATCCGATTTTTTTTAGAGTTATGATATCGGCATCCAACTCCTTGTTTCAATTATTTGCAGTTTGTGGAACAAATAAACTTTTATCTGTTTTGCAGATTGATGACCCCTCGTTCAATTTATCTGCGTCAATCGAGGAGAGGTTGCAGCTTTAGGCTGCAAGGGCGAGACCCTCTGGGGAGAAGGTCTCTATAGAATTAATGTTTTTAGCATTTATTCTGCTTGTGCCTTTTAGCGAAGCCTGGCACCTCTTCGGCTTGCAGTGATCTAATCCAAACAAAGTCGAATCCGAAACACCCCCATAAATTTTAAAGAACTATTTAATGATACAATCAGAACAACTCTTCGGGAACTTCTTCCGTGTTGTTGTCTGTAGCAGTTTCTTGAATTGCTTCGTCAACTGCCTTGGTAACATTTTGTGTCTGCTCTCTGTCTTCGGAGCGGTAGACTACGTAGTCAGGAGCCTTTTCGTTCTTTTCTCTACCCTTGTTTGTGAAAACAACGACCTTTACCGTTTCGGTAACTCCAGGCATTGTCTCGACTTTGATACTTCCAGAAAGATACTTTTGATTCTTTCCGCTGCGAACCCAAAGAGCTCCTAGCTCTCGGTTGCGCCACTCTGATTGCTTTTCTTGTGTTTGATTTTCACTCATAATTAATTTGATTGTTGATATATTTCTGAAAGTTCTTGGAGAAAAAGAATTTTAGCTCCTTGACTTAATTTATTGTATTGTTTTTTTGCGCGAGAGTAAACTCGCTTTTGTGTTGATTCCGAACTATTCGGATCGTAGTTTAAAATTTTTCTTATTTGCTTTGCTTTCTTTTGATTCATACCGATGATTATATAATATATTTGATAATATGTCAAGTCTTTTTTTGATTTATCCTGAAAAACATGATTTACTCCAATCAAAGCATCCAAAATATATTTTTTGAAACTTATTACCTGATGTATAACCTTTAGTTACTGGATACGAATTTTCTGTATCTAGATGAATTTTAAAAACCTGTTCTTGCCCTCTAGGAAAATGTTGAGATAAGGATTTCAAAAATTGTGACTCACAATATTTTTTAGATTCATTTAGGTCCAAGTTGCTTCTATTAATTCTTGGAAATATCGAGCAATGGGCTATATTTTTTCTGAAAGACAGCTCTATTCCTTCATTATGATTTGGCATATTAAGCCTTAATGATTTGTTCAAGATGTTTATAAGGAATTTATTGTATATATAATAATATCTTTTTGAATATAAATTGTTATTAAGTTGGTGAATTACTGTTGAGGAGTAATTTTTGTCTCCAAAATAAAAAGACTTTGTGATTTCTTCTGTGTTTAAGTTATACTTTATGCCGAAATTGAGTCCTAGAATTGAATTTTTATTTGGTTTGGGCTTGGATGAGAGTAATTCTGATACATGTCCATATAGTTTTCCGTCGCAAAACCATTTAAAGAAATCAGAATCTAATATTCTTTTTTGGCTATATATTTTGTAGTAAAGTTTTACTGCGGTAATTGAGTCATTAAAGTCAAAAGCATAACCGTCTAGAGTTTTAAAACTAGATTTTAATGAACTTGAAAAATCTGTAAATTTTAGTAGATTTTCATCCTTTGCAGATATGTATCTTTTAAGATTCATTTTTTATGTTTTCGAATGAAGGAACAACTTTGCTGAATTTATTTTTAGTTTTATTGTATAGCTTTAACCAGCCAAAAGATCTTCCTAGTAGGGGAAGAAATAAACAATTCTTTGATTCTATGCCATTATCTAGAGACAAGCTTGCAATGATGCATCCTATGTTCATGGGTACAGGCATGGACTCCTCTAATAAAACTGAAAATTTCATATGGTCTCCGAATAGATGTTTAAATTTACATTTTAAATGTAAAACTCTAGGGTCTTCTCCTTTTATTGATGGGTGTCCGAATCCTGGAATTTTCTTTCCATTATTTTCTGAAAGTAATTCGTTAATATCTTTTGTGTGATTATTAGATATAAACTCTGCAATCTGTCTTATGGGTAAATGCTCATCAGTTATGCAATTTAATCCTGACGCAATTGCGTTTGGTAGATCTGCTCCACAATTGGCGGCAAGAGCCACAACCGCTGAACTTGGGGGTTCGTTATCTATTGGGAATTCAATAAAAACAGAAGATAGCTCACTAAATAGTTCGAGTTGGTCATTGGATGGTATACTATCCCCTGTTAAATAATTTACAATTTCATTGAATATCATCTGCTTTTGCCTCAAATCTAAGGTATTTTATATCAGCATCCTTACTAAGCTGTTTTGCGATTTTTTGAGCGTTACATAGTGACGCTTTGTTCTCGCATTTGATCTCAAATATAAACTTCTTGATGCCCATTTTATAAAGTTGCCTGCCTAGCTCGAGCCTTAGTTCTGAGCCAATACCTTGGTTTCTAAAATCTGGGTGGCATATTGTCATCAGCCCGATGGCACAAGCCTCTTTGAAGTCATAGAATCGGTTTAACTTAGTCGAACAAAATGTGACTCCTAGCAAATCATCGTTCTCGAATATACCAATCGCAGGATCTCCGTCAGAAATGATCGGGAATATTTCTGTTGCGAAAATAGCCTCTGCGTTTTTTTCTGTTGGTAAAAGTTCGGACAAGAAGAATTGATCTTTATTTTTTAGACTTATAAGAATTAAGTCATTGATTTTTTCTTCATCATCGAAAGTTAGGCTTCTTGTGTTTCTGTTCATACTTGATGATATAAAACTTCTTTAAATATGTCAAGATTATTTCTGTGATCTCCTCCTGCATAGGAGATTGAGCTTTGAAGGTCTTGTTTTATTTCGCATAGCTTTTGTTCGTACGTCATTCCATTCGAGCATACATTGGTTAGCTTGCCTTCTATATTATTATTATGACCTTTATTTTCTGCGCTTGCAGAGCCAAAATAGGCTTTATGAGGAATACCATTAATTGTACTATTGACCGCAGGGCTATCCGTACACGAAGCAAATATACCTCCAGCCATGCTCATAGTTGCTCCTGCAACCAATGATTTTGCAATATCTCCGTTGCACTTTATTCCTCCATCTGCTATAATCGGTATTTTATCGCTAAGCTCTTCTTCAAAACCACCGAGGTATACATTTGAGCAAGACTTGGCGCAACTGAACATAGGCATGGTGAACCCAGTTTTATCTTTTGTTGTGCATGGAGAGCCTTGCCCTATTCCAACTTTAACTATGTTTGCGCCCCAGCTAGCCAAATCTTTGACTGCTGTGGGTGTGGCTACATTTCCTGCGATAATTTTTGTATTGGGTAAAAATTTCTTTACTGCATCAATCATAATTTTCATTCTGTCGCAATGGCCGTGAGCAATATCAATTGTAATGTAATCAACTCTTTGACCTGACTTTGAAATAGCGACTAAATCTTTTTTATCACGCATTTGAACTCCTGCGCTGACTGATACTAAATCCCAGTTTTCTTTGTTCATTTCTTCAACAACTTCTTTTAATGATTGATTGAATCTATGCATGATGTAAAAGTAATTGTTTTCGCTCATCCATTTTGCTAGGCGCATGTCGATGACGGATTTCATGTTCGCAGGAATAATCGGTAGGTTAAATTTCTTGCCGCAAAGTTCTACGTCGGTGACACAGTCAGACCTGCTATAGCATTCTGTATAATTAGGTATTAAGCAAATATCTTGGTATCTTAATGCTTTATCTGCCATAGAAATCATCCTCTTCTTTATCCCTTTTCCACCAAAAATAAATTCCTATTCCTCCGAAAACAAGAAAGTCTCCAGGGAAGAATTCAAAATAACTTGTTGTTGCTATAATTTCTATCATCTAAATTCTTTTCTTAATAGTCTCCATCTGTCTGAGTCTATTGGTTTATTGCCTTCGTCAATTGCATATAGCATTTCTACTATTTCTTCAACGCTGTTGTAAATATATTTATGTGGAAACATGCCTAGCATCCATAGAGGAGTCTTTGCCTTGCCACCTTCCATGCTAACAAACACGGGTTTTTTTTCTCTTACCGCAGTTACAATTTCTTCTGCGCTTCCCCAGCTTGCAACATCAGGTACAAGATGAGCAATTATAAAGTCGCTACGATCTACAAGATTTAAGTCATAAGCTCGAACCATTTTCATTCGCTCGGATACTCTGTCATACTGCTTAGTTTTCATCCATGTTTCCATTTCTTGTCTAGAAGCTTCGTCTTCTTCAACATCCTTCATGAAGGGTTTTTTGTAGGGATCAAAGCAGGTGATGCTAAGTGGCTTGAGTTTTTGAGTAACTTCATCCCTCCAATCTCTGCCGCTTACATATTGCATATGACCAACCAAATAGCATTTGGTTTTGTACAATAAATTTTCTCCTTCTATTTTTACCATGCCACTATTATAGCAGCATTTAATCAAGGAGTCAAGACAATTTTTTCTTTAATTCTTCGACCTCTTCAGATAGGTCTTTTATTGCCTCGATTAAAACAGGAACTAATTTTGCATAATCTACTGTTTTATATTTTTCTGTATTTTCACAAAACTCTCCAACACATGGGACTTTTTCGCTTACAACTTCGGGTATAACTTGTTCAACTTCTTGAGCTATAACCCCGATATCCTTTGTTCCTTTGCGGGAAGTGGCATTCCAATCAAACTCTACTCCACGAAGTTTTTTGACTTTTTCTAGGCCGCTTTTTATTTGTCCTATATTGTCTTTAAATTTTTCGTCAGATACTGTTGTCGAGAAGGCCACAACATCTCCCTCTACATGAAAATCTCCGTCTTCTTCAAGCTTAGATATAAGGTTTCCTCCTAGATAGGTTTCTGCTTTTTTAGAGAAGATTCCGTGAATTATAAAATAGCTCTGATCGTTTTGTCCAATAGCGTAAACACCTGTTGATGGATCTGTTCCTCCTCTTAGGTCTCTATTTACAGAAAATTCAGTGCCTGTTAAGGTTAAATGGTTGCCATTGCTATAAGTAGTGTTTGTGTCGGTGTTGATTACCGTTTCTGTTGCGGTTCCTATTGCTGTAACGTGACCATAAGTATCAAGAGTTATGTCTTGAATGTAGGTTCTACCGCTGTTATTTGACGAACCTTGTGATGAAGTGTCTTGGTGGTTTATTGTTATCGTCTCTGCAGAGGATTGATTTAAATTTAAAGTTCCTCCTCCTGTTAAAGCGTTGCCTGCTGTAATTGTAATTGCAGCATTCGAAGCAACCACTGTTTCTGATGCGGTTCCTATTGATGTAACGTGACCATAACCATCAAGGCTTATGTCTTGAATGTAAGTTCTGCCGCTATTATTCGACGAGCCTTGCGATGACGTATCTTGGTGATTTATGGTGATCGTTTCAGCAGAGGATTGATTTAAATTTAAAGTTCCTCCACCTGTGAGGGCTCCTCCTGCTGTAATTGTAATTGCGGAATTTTTGATGTCACTCGTCATCGCAACCGTGCCGCTTTGATTTGGCAAGGTATATGCGCGATCTGCAGTTAATGTTCCTGCTTTTAAAGTTCCTTCATGATCGTCTGTGGCGCTACCTTCGAATACTACTCCGTTTGAGGTACTAACTGTTTCTACATTATTTGTGGTTGTCTTTCCTGTAACCACAAGATCGCCAGGAATTTCGACTGTGCCATTTTCTTTGATTCGCATATTCACAGTGGTTCCTGTGCCAAGGCGTATATCTCCAATCATGTTCCAGATACTAAATTCTTTATTAGTTGAGCTGCCAAATCCAACATAACCTCTTTGTGCATCGTTTTGATCTCTATAGTCAATAAATCCATTTTGAGAATTTACATCCCCACCATCTGTGTCCTTAAGGACTAATACTGGTCCCGAGCTTTCAATTGTTGCTTTTCCAACAACGTGAAGTGCTGATTCTGGGGTTGCGGTACCAATACCTACATTGCCGTTATTAAGGATTGTCATTTTACCAACACCGCCGATTCCAAAAGCCAAATTATTTCCAGTGCTAGAGCTTATTCCAAAATCATTCGCGCCTAAACCGTTAACCGCATAAGCTCCTCCTCCAATATATCCTTTTGATTGCGACTCTCCGATATCTCCAAACCAAAGACCTTTACTTCCTCCATCGTCGTCTACCTCAACAGTTGCTTGTATTTCAATTTTGCCGTTCGCGCAAACACAAAGTTTTGCATTAGAGCTCTCAAGCAATGTCGTGCCATAAACATGAAGTTTTTGTGATGGAGTCGTAGTACCAATGCCGACACTGCTCCCGTGGAATGTCATGTATTGAGCAAATGAACTTTTGTTTTGCCCTATATGTAAATAATCACCCTCCGACTGAAACCTCCAAGGTTCTCTTCCGCCACTCACGGGAGTGCCGCCCATGTATAGATTTACATCTGTAGCAGTAGATGATAACTCTAATGTACCTGCAGGAGTTGTAGTACCAATACCTACATTGCCGTCAGATTTGATAAAAAAATCGGGGACGTTGTTTTGACCTGTGTAGTCGGCATAAAAACTCAAACCTTGTCCGGCAGGCCAAGAGGAACTTGGATTGGCATATAATATTCTTCCAATTGCGTCTCTTGTTGTGTTTGAGAAATCTATGTATGCGTTTTCACTATCAGCGGAAACTATGGAAACATGGTGAGATGGGGAATTTTCGGATTTACCTAAATACACACCAGCAGCGGGTGCGATATTCGGTACGGAATCTCCTGCAAAATAACCATCACCAGCAACATGCAACTGATGATCAGGAGTCGTAGTACCAATACCTACATTGCCGTTGTCCGTGATGCGTAACTTTTCCTCAGCAGTACTTGTGCCTTGGGTTCGAAAGCTTATAAATGGATTTGTACCCCCTGCAGTGGAATCTGCTACAAAGATAAGACTACCCATTCCAGTATCTGCATGTAATAGTGAGGATAGATTTGTATTAGTGTCTGTGAGTTTTATAATCGGTGTAGTGCTCTTGATGTGTAATACCTCCTCTGGACTCGTAGTACCAATACCTACATTGCCGCTGCTTTCAACGCAAAGTGCAGCGTAATTGTAAGGGCGACTAGCTTCATTGGTGGTAGAAGCAGCATAATTTTTTGTTAAAATTCTGAATGCATCATTCTCATCATTACCGCGAATACCAAATATCATTTGGCCATTCGGATCAGTTTCAATAATAGTGCCAAATTTAGAAGTATTTGTTGCAGGAAGTAAATCGCCAATAACTCCTGCAGTTGCTTCTGTAAAGCTGCGTATATCTAGGTCGGCAAGTTTTGCACGAGTTGCTTTTACGGTTCCGCTAATATCCAGCTTCTCTGAAGGGCTCGTAGTACCAATACCTACATTGCCTGAGCTATCGATACGCATTCTTTCGGTAGCTGAAGTTGAAAAGTGCAAGTGATCATCACTGTTGTCATAATCAATTCTGCCTTGGCCATCTGAATCGGTATCACCAAAAAATATCGCGCTTCTAGAGTCATTTTTTGAAACTATAGAAACGAATGCATTTGAGCTTGAATCTTCGACACTCAGAAGTCTGGCAGGGCTCGGGGTACCAATACCTACATTGCCGTTGGAGTCGATTGTAAATCTATTGTTTACATTATTAGTTTTAAAACTTAATGAATCATCCACATGGCTATAGATTATCCTACCTGCCGCTGCATTGTCTTGGTCACCAAAATTTACCGCACTCATGCCAAGAGAGTCAGATGCAGTCAATCTTAGTTGTGTATTTGTGCCTCCATTTACATCCAAGTCAACGAACGGATTCGTAGTACCAATGCCTACATTGCCACCATCTTCAATAAAAATTCCATTTCCATTACTATCTTGAAGTAATAATCCTGCGTTATCTCTTGCGCGCACTTTATCTGTAAAAAGATGTTTGCCATCGGCAATTCCTAGATGCTCACTAGAATTCCATGAATTAGATGCGTTGGTCCATTTAAATTCTTTGTCTGTCGCGCCTTTTAAAGTAATTCCTCCGCCATCTGCGGTAGTATTTGTGGGAGTATCAACTGATCCGAGTTC
>MDTC01076834.1_pt1 | contig 42250 bp, 41 predicted proteins | sample 811181 | NCBI WGS metagenome assembly MDTC01 (sample SAMN05326644, study PRJNA326480) | marine metagenome | isolation source: seawater | place: Pacific Ocean: North | collected 2011
AGCTTTTCTGATTTCTTTACCATCTTCTGTTCTTATAGGAATATTTTGAAAGTTTGGATTACTGGTTGAAAGCCTCCCAGTTGCAGTCATTGTTTGATTAAAGGATGAATGCACTCTATCTGTGTAAGGTATGATATTTGTTGGTAAAGGGTCTAAGTATGTATTCTTTAATTTATAAAGCTTTCTATAATTTAATATCAATTCAGGAAGAGGATGCTTCTGTTTTAATTCTTTTAATACTGCTTCAGCGGTAGAGCGCTTCTTAACCATAGGTAATTGCAGTTTGTCAAAAAGTATCACAGCAAGTTGTTGAGATGAATTAAGATTAAATTTTTCTCCTGCTAAATCAATGATTTCTATTTCAAGTGAATCAATTTTTTTTCCAATCTCTAATGAACGATTTTCTAAGTATTCCTTGTCGATAAAAATGCCATTAAACTGCATATCAATTAGTACTGGTAATAAATCAATTTCAATAGACTTAAAATAATTGAAGAGTTTTTGCTTTTTTAAATCTTTCATAAAAATCTCGGTTAACTCAATTACAACATCTGCATCTTCTGCTGCGTAAAATGAAATATCCTCAAGAGTCACCTGATCCATAGTGATTTGATTTTTACCAGTACCAATCAAATCTTTAATAGGAACCATTTTATAATTTAAGTAAGATAACGAAAGATTATCTAACTTGTAAGATCTCGCATTTGGATTAAGTAAGTGTGCTGCAATCATAGTATCAAATTCAATTCCTTGTAGTTCAATCCCAAAACGCTTTAAAATTAATGCATCATATTTAATATTTTGACCAGTCTTAGGAATATTTTTGTCTTCTAAAAATGGCTTTAATATTCTTATTACTTCTTCAAGATCATTGTTCCCAAATAAATTTTCTTCCTTATCTTTAAACTCAATGGGTATATAAAATCCAGTATCTTTCTTTAAAGAAAAACTGAATCCTACAATTTCAGCTAACATAGGATTTATGGATGTAGTTTCTAGATCTACTGATAACCATTTATTTGCCTCAAGAGTTTCAGTAAATTCAATAAGCTGATCTAAAGTTAGAATATTTTTATAATCTTTTTTTCTGTCGATGGACTTTTTCTCAGGAACCTCTAAAGAGCCTATTTTTTTTAATAAACCTGTAAATTCAAGCTCTTTAAAAATGTCCTCCATTTTATCAAAATTCATTTCTTTTATTTTGAAATCTTCTACTGAAGCTTCTATATTTACATCAGTAAGGATTGTTACTAATTGCTTGCTCAAGATTGCATTGGCTTTATTAGACAATAATTTTTCTCTCATCTTTTCGTTTTTAATCGAATCAATATTTTCATAAATATTTTCGATGTTTCCATACTCGTTTATAAGCTTCATTGCAGTCTTTGGACCAACTCCTTGAACTCCTGGAACATTATCTGAGCTATCGCCCATCAATCCTAACAAGTCAATGATATTTTTTGGACCAACACCCCATTTTGCAACTACTCTTTTAGAATCAAAAATTTCTTTTTCCCTTTTTCTTGCTTGAGGAGCATATAAAAAGGTAGAGTGATTGATTAATTGCATAAAATCTTTATCTCCACTTACAATGTTGCATTGAAAGTCTTTGTCAATGCACTGCTTAGCAACAGTTCCGATAATATCATCTGCTTCGACTCCTTGTACCCTTAAAACTGGAATATTCATACCTTCAAGTAGTGTCCATAAATATGGAAGTTGAGTTTGAATCTCATCCGGCATCTCTGATCTGTTTGCTTTATAATCAGGAAATATTTCGTGTCTAAAATTTTTACCCTTTGAGTCAAATGCTGCAACTAAATAATCAGGATTTTCCTCTTCTATGAGTTGAAATACTTGATTTGCAAATCCGAAAATAGCACTTGTGGGCATACCTGCGGTATTTGTTAGAGGATTTCTAATAAGAGCATAGTGAGCTCTATATAAAGTGGCATAACCATCAATAATGAATAAGCGTTTTTGTTCTTTTTGACTCATAATTTAGCGGGCTTTATTACCCGCTAAATTATGAAAATAAGATGTTAGAAACTATATGTTAATGACATTCCAATTTCTCTTGGAGGGCCATAAGATTTGTATAACTTCTCATCATAATGCGGAGGCTCTAATCCGAAAATAAATCCACGATCAGCATATGATTCATTAAGTATATTTTTTGCAAACAAACCTAATTTAACCTTATCAAATGAATGTGAATAATACATATTAAATAAATGATAAGGTTCTGATTCATATTCATCATGTGTAGAATCAAAAATAAAAGCATCCTTTCCAGCAAACTCAAACATTAATGAGCTAGTATTAGTAAAATTATAGTTAAATGTTAAACTATAATTCCAATTTGGAGCATGAGCTTTCTTTCCATGCTCAGCATGTCCTTCATGTCCACTGTGATCATCGTGATCGTCATCACCATGTTCATCGTGGTCGTCATCATCACCGTGTTCATCGTGGTCATCATCACCATGTTCATCGTGGTCGTCATCGCCATGTTCATCGTGGTCGTCGTGATCTCCATGCTCATCGCCATGATCGTCATGATCTCCGAAATGAATCTCACTGCTCATATAGCCAAGGGATAATCCCATTGATAATTTGTTAGTAAATTGGAATTCACCACTTGTTTCAGTTCCATATTCATATCCTGAATCTGCGTTTTGTTTAAAAAAGGCAAAAGCATTTGGATTACCTGGATCTAATTGTTCACTTGCTTCAAAAATATGACCATCGTGTTCTAAATAAAACAATGAAGTATGAAGCTTAACATTATCAGTATACCATCTAATTCCAGTGGTTATATCTGTATAGATTTCATCATCGTATGTTTTATCTTCCATATCAAGATATGGGTTTTGATTAATTCCTGCTGGATGATAACCTTCAGCAGCATAAATATACCAGTGAAGATTGTCAATTGAATGCACTTCATATGATAATTTAAATGAAGTATTCCAGTCTCCATCTAACTCAAAATCTGCACCCTGATTAACGAAATCGAAATAGTCAATATCTCTTGATTCATGCCTGAAGCCCAAAGCTAAAGTAGATTGATTTTTGAAATTATATGCTAATTCACCGTACAAAGCATTTGTAGCAATATCATACCCAGATGATAAGCTTGTTGATGAACCTCCAAAAATATATCCTGAACCATCAGTTGTTTCGTCATATTTACTTTGATATAACCCTAAAACATAATCAAAATTAGTATTGTTATTAGTATTTGATTTTAATCTTAAATCAAATGTTTGAGTATCAATATCTCTAGCAAACGAATCAAAGAAATCATAGGTTGAAGCATCAAATTCTTCATGATCACCATGATCATCCTCATGTTCATCATGGTCATCATCACCATGTTCATCATGATCATCGTCGTCACCGTGTTCATCATGATCATCGTCAAGGCCTTCATAATTCAACCAAAATCTGTAGTTACCCCAATCTGAATCATAACTATGAAGAGTTTCATTTTGAGACATGCCAACATTTAAATTTAAAGTTTGATTATCAAATTTATATTTATAGTCAGCTACAAAGATTTGAGACTTTTGAGAATCTTTTCCAGGATTATTTGAATAAGTAATATTGTCAGTATTATTATCAGGAGCCCAATTGTCATAACCATTGTCAAAATCGGATGAAATAATAGTATACTTTTGAGAAAATTTTTCATTTTCTTTGAGCAGCTTTAACCTCAATGTAGTTTCGTCTCTATCAGCAGAATGTTTCTGTGTATACCATGTAGCTTCATTTTCCTTGAATCCATCTGAAACATTCTTATGACCAACTAATCTAACTTTCCATCCATTTTCAAAAGGAAGGTTATAAACTAAACCGTTAGTGAATGTGTTATATGATCCAAATTGAGTCATAAAATATCCACCTTTTTCATCTGTCGGGTCAGTTGTTTTAAAATTGATTAAACCAGACGAAGCAGAGGCACCAAATAAACTGGTTTGAACACCCATTAATACTTCAACTTGCTGCATATCGAACAGTGAAGTAATCATTCCTAATTCAGATAAATCCATTCCATCTAAAATAAGCCCAACATATGGACTAGGAGGACCTTGATCAGCATACCTACTAACTGAACCTTCTCCTCTAATTTGAAAATATCTAGGTCTAGAAGTACCACCAGCATAATTAAGATTAGGAACTCTATAAAGTAAATCAGAAAAATGTTGTCCTTCCATATTTTCTAATTCATCATTAAAAATTATTGCTGAAGCAGCCAAGTCTCCTTCATTTACTGATCTAAGAGATGAATATACTTCAACACCTTCAAGAGCAATCGGGTTCAAAGAGTCTGAATCTGCCACAACGTTTTGTGCAAATAGCGCACTTGTAATTAAAATTAAACTAAATATATTTTTCATTTTTTTCTCCTAAAATGATTATTAAAAATAGATTTGATTTCTATAAAAGAAATCATTTGTGGGTAAAACTAAGCTTTTGGTGGTGATTTATTATTTAAAAAAAATAAATTTGATGATCTATAAATAAAATTATATTGATTAAAAAAAATATTTTCAAAATATATATCATTAGAATTTGTTGCTAATGCTTCAAGTGTTTTATCGCTATTAAAATCACAGGAATAACATATTTTTTCTTGCTCATTATGCTCAGATGAGTGATTAGGCTCGTGGGAATGATTATCAGCATATACATGTATATGTAAGCTTAGAAGCGAAAAAGAAATTAATAATATAGTGTTAATAGTTTTTTTCATTTTTAATTTTAAAAATTATTAAGTTAAGATTATGAAAAATGAAATAACTCTCAAAGCATTTTTTTTAAGTATTTTTCTATCCATAATTCTATCATCTGCTATGACCTATTTAGGTCTATATGCCGGCATGACAATATCTGCGTCAATACCTGCAGCAATTATGTCTATGGGCATTTTAAGACTTTTTAAAGATTCGAATATTTTAGAAAATAATATCGTTCAAACTGCTGCTTCAGCAGGAGAATCCTTAGCTGCTGGAGTCATTTTTACATTACCTGCCTTGCTATTAGTAGGTTATTGGGATTCAATTAGTTATTGGGAAGTAACAAAAATTGCAATGGTTGGAGGAATTTTAGGAGCATTATTCACCGTACCATTAAGACGAGCTTTAATTCTTAAAGCCCAATTAAGATTTCCGGAAGGAGTTGCTACAGCTGCTGTTTTAAAAACTGGACATGAAACTGACGCAGAAAAATCTCAACAAAGTTTAAAATTAATAGGTCTTTCTGCACTTGTTGGAGGAATTGTTAAACTTGGTGAACTTGCATTTAGCATTTGGTCAAGCGCAATTGGCGGAGCTATCTCTATAAAAGGAGCAATTTTTGGAATGGGAGCTAGCCTGTCTCCCTCTTTATTTAGCGTAGGATATATTGTAGGTAGAAATATTGGTATACTTGCATTTACTGGTGGTTTAATTTCATGGGCAGTTGCTATCCCTATCTATTCTTATCTTTATGGATTTGAAGGAGAAAATTACTTTGAAAGCGCTAATATTATATGGAATGGTAAAATAAGATATCTTGGTGTAGGAGCCATGGTAGTTGGTGGTATATGGTCTGTAATTCAACTTGCAAAACCTTTGATTGAAAGCATTCAATTAAGTTTAAAAACATTGGGAGAAAATTCTGATAATATTTCACTCGAAGAGAGAGATTTGCCTATCAACTATGTATTTATTGCCATCCTGGCAATGTTAATTCCTATTTCATTGACATATTATGGCATTATTGGCTCTTGGGGGTCAGCAATGATTTTATCAATCATTATGGCAATTTTTGGATTCTTATTTTCAGCTGTTGCTGCATATATGGCAGGAGTAGTTGGATCATCAAATAATCCAATTTCAGGGGTGACTATTGCTACAATTTTATTCAGCTCTTTACTAATCATTACTTTCTTTGATGTTGATTCATCTAAAGGTGCTGCTGCTGCTATTTTAATTGGTGCAGTAGTATGTTGTGCTGCTGCAATTGGTGGTGACAATTTGCAGGACTTAAAAACTGGAAATATTGTTGGTGCAACTCCATGGAAGCAACAGATTATGCAGCTTGTTGGAGTTGTAAGTGCTGCACTTACATTGGGGATTGTTTTAACCTTGCTTCACGAAGCTTACGGCATTGGTAGCTCTGACTTACCTGCACCGCAAGCAGTATTAATGACAAACGTCGCCAATGGAGTTTTCTCAGGTAATCTTGAATGGGGAATGATTTATGCTGGAGCATTTCTTGGGGTTTTAATCATTATTATAGATCAATATCAAGCTTATAGAAAAGCAGATTTTAGAGTTCCAATTTTAGCAGTTGCCATAGGTATTTACCTTCCAATTGAGCTAACATTACCAATATTTATTGGCGGAATGGTCAATCACTTAGCAAACAAAACTGCATCTGAAAGCGGTAAAAACAATGGGCTTTTAATTGCTTCAGGATTAATTACTGGGGAAGCATTAATGGCTATATTTATAGCAGTTCCTCTATTTTTTAATAAGAATTATTGGCCATCACTATCATTATCTTATCCTTATAATGACATAGTTGCCATAGTAATTATATCAATAATTGTTCACAGATTATATTTAGTAGCTAAAAAATAATTCGTGCTAAAATCCAGAAATGGTAAATTGAATTTTACCATTCAGATTCTTGCTTGCTCTAAGCGCTTTATCATACGTTTTAAAGTGAATACTTCTTACATAGTATATCATAGCACCTTTCTTAAAAACTTGTTCAATTTGAATATTTTTTATTCTATCCTCAATTAAGGAATCTTTTAAAAGTTGCGCGTTTTCTTTGGAAGTAAAAGCTCCGAATTGAATAAACCAAATACTGTTATTTTTTTGAAAAGATTTAGGTTTTTTAATTGAGGAACTATTGGAAGATAAAATAATCTTATAAGCTTTTAGAGAATCAATTTGACCAGCAGCATTCAAGGATTTTAGGAAAAGATCTTTTGAAGAGTTTGTTTGAAGGTGGTCAGGTGCACTTAAATTAAACTCTTTTAATATTTTTGACGATGTAATATATGCTCCTTGAGCATAAAGCATCTCAGCTTTCTTAAGCTTAGAAAGCCATACATAGTCAGATCTTTCATTTGAATCAATTATTTGCTGATAAATTACTAGTGCTTCTTTGGCATCGACTAATTTTGTAGCTCGTTCGTACTTTAAAGCTAAATCTTCATTTTGAGCATAAATAAAACAGGTACTGAAGACGAAAATTGATATGTTAAATAATAATTTCATCTCTAATCATTTCATTGCAAAGAGTTGAAATCGATTTTCTTACCTCGAAGTTATCTATTTCTAATTTTACCTTATTTAAACGAATTGAATGACAAGCATGCTTGCTTTTTAAAAATTTATCAACAAGCTCTGATGCTTCTGATTTTTCATTTTTTTCTAACAAAATATCAATGAGTCTATTTAAAGCAAATCCATCAAAACCATCATTCAATAAATCCTTGTACAAAATTTCTACATCGTTAAAACGTTGATTATCAAAAAGAAGATTTTCAACATTATTATATGCCATAATTCTTTTTGAAGGCACGCTCTTTGCATAAAGCTTATAATATTTAATTGCTAAGTCAATATTGCTGATATTATACTTGGCGAGTTCAAGCAATGAATCGGGGTGAACTTTTTCGCAAGACGTGCTTTTCTCAAGATAATAAACATAGTTTTTAATATTATCTTTTGATTTGTAATCCATTGCGATATAAAAATTGAGCATAGATTCATCGTTTTTTTTATGATTGACATCTATTTTCATTAATTTTTTTTCATGCATTAACGCATCTTTCCATTGATTATTTTTTGTCGCTATATCTTTCAAGTTTAACAATGCCCATTTATTAGAATTATCCATTCCTATAATTTTCTTTAATTCTTTTTCCGCTCTAATAAAATTATTTTCTGACAAAAAATCCTTACTCAAAGCTGTGTGAGCTTCAATTTTTTTATCTTTTGAAATATGCGCCCTTAGTATAACGGTTTGATGAATTTTAATCGCTTGCTTGACGTCTTTTTCTCTAACAATATCACCAAGCAAAAGATATGCGTCTATATTACTTGTATCTTTAGCAATAATCTCTCTTAAAAGTGTATATGCTTTCTCTTTTTTACTATCAACAAGCGCTTTTAAAGCCTCATTGAATGCTTCTGCATCGGATGGGATATTTTTTGATCTGTTATTTACTATAAAAAAAACAGATAGAATAAGAAATAATATAATTATGAAAATTATTTGAAAATTGCTTAAAATTAAAAATTCCAAAGAGTTACTCCTTATCGGAAAAACTAAACTCTTCGCCTACAGCAACATTTCTCAAACTATCAAGTTCTTCAGAAATTTCTTTATTGGACTTTACCAGCTTTGAAATTTCTCCTCTGTATGAGAAAACAGATTTTAAAGAAATGATATAGCCAACGATTACGCCAATCATTACAAAGCCTATGAAAGCAAGGTAGCCTGGTATTTCATATCCATTTTCACTAAAAAAATAAATAGTAATATTTTCACTATTTTTATCAAATAATAAAAATGTACCAGCTAAAACTGCTAATAGAATTAATACTCTTAAAACTCTAAACATTATGCTCCTGTTATTTCTTTTCCATGTAATATTACACCTGTGGCATCAACTATTTCAACAGGTACTATATCTTTAATATTACTATTATTTTTCTCAACTATCACCCATTCATTAGAATCAGTTCTTCCTGCCCAATGTAAATTAGATTTTTTACTCTCTTTTTCAATTAAAACTTGCTGATAAGATCCAACCATTTTTTGATTTAACTCAAGAGTATGTTTTCTTTGGAGTACTAACATTTCATCCAATCTTTCTTTTTTAACACCTTCATCAATTTGATCAGAAAATTGCTCTGCTTTGGTATAAGGTCTAGGTGAATATTTAAAAGTAAAAGCAGAATTAAACTTTATTGAATCCATTAAATCAAGCGTCTCTCTAAACTGTTCATCTGTTTCTCCAGGAAATCCAACAATAATATCCGTTGAAAGACCACAATTAGGCATGATTTCTCTTATCTTAATTGCCATATCGTAGAAGCGTTCTCGTGTATAAGTTCTATTCATTCTTTGAAGAATTTCATTAGATCCTGACTGCATTGGAAAGTGTACATAATTGCAAATATTAGATTTTGAAGCCATGACTTCAAGTAATTCAACATTAATATCTTGAGGATGGGGAGAAGTATATCTAATTCTTTTCACGCCCTCAATTTCTGAAACAATTAATAATAGATCAGCAAAACTTTCTCCTTCAAAATTATATGAATTAACATTTTGACCCAAAAGAGTTATCTCAACAAATCCTTGCTCTACTGCTTTCTTTACTTCCGTGACAATGCTTTCAACATCTCTGCTTCGCTCTCTTCCTCTAGTAAAAGGCACAATACAAAATGAGCAAAACTTATTACAACCTCGCATAATTGAAACCCAGGCATTAAAAGTGTCACCTCTGCTTGGAAATAAGTTTTCATAAACTTCAAATCTTGACAGTTTTGTATCTACAATACTTTTATTATTAGCTAAATGTCGGTTTAGTAAATCAGGTATTTTTCTGTATGAGTCAGGTCCAAGAATGATATCTACATATGGTTTATTTTTCAGTAAATCATCCTTAAGATTTTGAGCCATACATCCAAGCACACCAATAATAAGGTGAGGCTTATTTAACTTTATCTTATGAAGATTTCCTAACTTAGAATGCACTTTAGTTTCGGCATTTTCTCTAATAGCACAAGTATTTAAGAATATTGCATCTGCTTCATCATAATTTGATGTTTTTTCAAGGCCAAGATTCGTTAAAATTCCTTCGACTAACTCTGAGTCTGCTACATTCATTTGACAGCCGTACGTTTGAAGCGCAAATTTTTTAATTTGAGTATTGTTCATTTACTTTATATACCCAGTAAAAAAATATTTTTTAGGATCTACAGTTTTATTATTCTTATGAACTTCATAATGCAAATGAAAACCAGCTGCTCTTCCGCTGTTTCCTGATTTTCCAATTACTTGACCACGTTTTATTTTTTGACCTTTTTTTACTCTAATTTTGTAAAGATGAGCATATACTGTTTCATAACCATAACCATGATCAATTTTTACATATCTTCCCCACCCAGAATCATATTGAGCTTTTGTAACTACTCCATCACCAGTGGCTAAAACATCTGTATTTAGATTTACCGCAAAATCTAAACCTGAATGCATTCTTCTTTTTCCATCAATTGGATCACTTCTATAACCATAGCCTGAGCCAATATATCCTTTAACAGGAGAAATTGAAGGAACATGAGAATACATTTTTTCATTAGATTTAATTTTATTAAAAATTGTGTTATAGCTATCTTTTTGAACATCAACTGCATATGCCAAGGAATCAACTTTATCTTTTAACTTAATTAATAGATTACTTTCACTCTCTTCAACTAATTTATTATTAATAATTGTACCTCCAACTCCCTGCGCTTTAACATCTTCGCTTATTGGAGATAGAGTGGCATAAGTTCTTAATTCAGCGTCTTTATCTTCAATTAATTTAAGCTCAGCTTCTAAATTGGCTATTTTATCTAATAATTCCTGAGAAATCTGTGAATATTTTTGATCAGTCTCTTCTAACTTACTCTGATAATATTCAGCTGAAAACTTCTGTGATAAATAATAATTCAAACCTAAAAAAAATAGGGTAAAAGCGCCAAGAACTATCATGACATTTGAAAAAGAAAAGTTTATTTGGTGCAATCTTTCTGTTGAAAGAAATTGAAATGAAAAATATTTTCTATTTAACATTTTCTTCTTCCGAATTTTCATTTTCGCCTTCATGATTAATCTCTTTCTTGATCTCATTAATATTTATCTTGATAGATTCAATGCTTTCTATAATGTTCATATATCTTTTATCGCCTACAAAATTCAATACGTTTTTTTCTTTTGTTTTTGAGAAAACATATAAACCAAGCTTTACATAAAGGCTTGATAATTTTCTTTCGAACTGAAGAATATCAATTCTTAATTTACTAGCGTGGGTGAATTCTTCAGCTTTTTCAGATGCTACTATTCCCCATTCAGTAATATTTTTTTTTAGTTCTTCAAGAAAGTTTGTCATAGTTAAGAATTTAATAGAACAAAGAAAGATAGCAAAGACTAAAAGATTCTCCCCATTTCGATGAAATAGGGAGATATCTTTTGTTTATGGTAGCCAACCAAAATTATTCAAAAATACCTTTCCAAATAGATGAAATACTTTTTTTAATTCCACCAAAATCTTTAACCTTCAGCGAAGATGATTTATCCTCAATGTTAAATATTGGCCAAGCAATTAGGCCTAATAAAGTCACATATTCTCTTCTATCTTCAAAATCTTCCTTATAAACTACATTTTTCATTTTTATAAATTCAATTGGTATATCTCCGTAATGTTTTTTGAATAATAAGTCTATATTTCGGACTTTAGATCCCCCACCGGAAAGCTTAATACCTGATTTAAAATCCGTATAAACTCTACCAATATTTTTAATCTGAACATTTATTTCATCAATAATATCTTCGAATCTTAATTCAGCAATCTTTGAAATTTCTTTCTCATTTATATTTTTTTTTAATTCATCATTTGGTATTTCAACTTCAAAAGCATTTGCTTCATCCGCAAAATCTGCAAACGCAGATACATGGTTAAATTTTACTTTCTCTGCTTCTTTTAAAGATGTTTGCATATAAGCTGCCATGTCTTTTGTTACTAATTTTGAACCTAAGGGAATTACTTTTGAATGAATAAGGTAATTATTCTTATAAATCATAATATTAGTCTTGTCCGCTCCAATATCTATAAAAATAACCCCTAGATCTTTTTCATCTCTTGTGAGGTTTGAAGAAGATGCTGCATATCCATCAAATACTGGAAAAGGTTCTATATTGAGATCTTCTTTGAAGCAATAATCTAACTGAGATAAATTAAAGTTTCTTACATGAATAACGTGAGTTTTTGCATCAATAGACTTTCCAATCATGCCAATAGGATTTCTAATCAAAGGAGAGCTTCCTATAAAATATCCCTGTTCAATATTATGAAGAACATACCTTCCTGATGAAACTTGAACATCCGCGCATTGATTTAATAGTTCCTGCTTAATTTCATCTGAAATCTCTACATCAGCATTTTCAGCAAATCTTTTTCTTGTTGAACCATTTATTGATCTTATACCCTTGCCCGAAACAGAAACCCATGCATTCTCATCAATATTAATCTTTGCATCTTTTTCCATCTTTTCAATTAAGAGCTCAAGATGCCCCAGTAAAATATTTTTATCAACAATATCTCCGGAATCAATACTGTCACTTTCAATTTCAGCAATAGATAATATTTCAATTTTATGATCTGGTAATATTCTACCCACAGCACTTTTAACGCTATGAGATCCTAAATCGAATGCTACTTGTATTTTATTCCTCATTATGACTCTTTAACAATAACCTGCTTATTAAATCTTAAATCGATATATCTATAATCCGTAATTTCTTTTGCTCCATCAAATGCTTGATCAAATGAATTTAAGTACTTTATTTTAGTAGACAATTTATTTTTGCCAAGCATAATCCTTGTCTTACCATTCTTAAGAATAACTTCATATTCACTGTCCTCATTGAAAACAAATTCTGAAATTTTATCATAGATTTTTGAGTAATTGTCCTTGGTATACTTCATCAACTTGACAGAAGTGATTACATTATTTGAAGCAGTCCTAAAACCTTTTGGATATAATTCAGGATTTGTTTTAAAGTTAGAAAGTATAGGCAAAGAGAGATCGCAATATTCTACTGGCAAACAAACACCTTCTGAATCTAAAATGATTAATTCATCGCTATTAATTAAAGCAATTGGCTCTCTCTCATAAATAACTATATTAACAGTAGAAGGAAACTGTCTAGAAATTTTACAATCTTTAATATGATCTAATTCCAATATTTCTTCTTTATATTTTTTTAAGTCACTTCTTAAGATGTTATTAGATATTATTTTTTGATTTTTTTCCTCAATAATTGATTTATCAAAGAAATTTGTTCCTTGAATATTTATAGCGTTTACAGCATAAATATTCTTATAGTCTGCCCATTTGAGTGCCGCAATACAGATCAAGATTATTATAGTCAAAGTTGATATTACTGAAATAATCGGATTGAGTGAATACTTCCTCATAGTCCTTGAACTTCACTTTTATCAAAGCCCATCAATTTTACTTCAAGTTCAAGACTAATTTGATATTTGTCTAATACAGCTTGATGAGCTTTTTTAATTAATAGTAACATATCTTTTGAAGAAGCATTTCCTTCATTTATAAAAAAATTAGCATGTTTGTCAGATATTTTAGCATCTCCAATACTAAAACCCTTTAATCCAGTTTCGTCAATAAGTTTTCCAGCAGATCTGCCTTCTGGATTTTTAAACAAACTACCAGCAGATCTTTTATTTAACGGCTGAGTAGATTTTCGACCACTTTGAGCTTTAACAAAGTTTTTATTTATGGCTTCCTTATCAGCTTTCTCAAGTAAAAATTCCGCGGAAAGCAAAATATCTTTTTCATTGAATGATGAATGCCTATACGAAAAATTAATTTCATTTTTCTTTAAATACTTTAGTTCACCATTATTATCTATAAGTTCAACCTTTACTAAGTTTTCAGATATTTCACCGCCCCATGCGCCGGCATTCATAATCAATGCTCCCCCTAAAGTACCAGGTACTCCATTTAAATTTTCTAAACCTATTAAATCGTTTTTGATTGCTTTCCTAACAATTTTACCAAGCATTGCTCCGCACTCTGCATACATTTTCTCATTATCAACTTCTACTTCCTTAAGTGTATTTTTAAGTGAAACAACAACTCCAGTTATGCCTAAATCACTAATTAAGATATTAGAGCCTGAACCTAAAATAGTAACGGGCTGATTCATTTTTTTTGCTATTTTAATTATCTCCAGTAAATCATTTTTACATTTTGGAAAAACCATTAATTCAGCAGGTCCACCTATCCTGTATGTGGTGTGCCTTTTTAGCGGCTCATTTTTGACAACCTTAGCAGATGTATTTTTTTCTATTAATGTTAATAATGAATCATTCATTAAAATGTTTTCCTAAATCTTCTGAATATCTCCAAATATCACCAGCGCCTAAGGTTAATATTATATCATCTTTGACAACTTTTGCTTTTAATTTTTCTACCACATCAATTAATGGTAAAGATGTTACATCTTTATGTTTTTTCTTAATCAATTCATCAATGATTAATTGAGAACTAACTGATCTATCATCTTTTTCTCTTGATGCAAAAATTTCGGTTATAAATATTTTATCTGCAGCCATTAGGGCACTAGCAAATTCTTTATAAAATTGTTTTGTCCTAGAAAATAAATGAGGCTGAAAAACCACATATAAATTTCTATTCCAGTTGTTCTTTACTGCACTTATTACACTTTCAACCTCAACTGGATGATGTGCATAGTCATCAACCACCATTACATCTTTATCAACTTTTATATCAAATCTTCTTCTTACACCGCTAAATTGTTTTAATGCGTAGCTAACATTTTCCATGTCTAATCCCATAGTATATGAAACAGCAATTGCTGCCAAAGCATTATAAACATTATATTTACCAGGAATATTCAGTCTAAATGAGTATAAAATCTTATCTATTTCCACTTTAAAAGAAACACAGCCATCTTCATGTTTTACTTCCACTGCTCTAAAGTCAACATCATTGGAATCGATACCATAGGTAAACTTTGGTTTATCAATCTTGTCATAAATCGAAGCGACATTTTTTGAGTCCATGCACAAACAAACAGTTCCATAAAAAGGAACAGAATTTGCAAAATCAATAAATGTATTTTTTAGCTCATTTATGTTTTTGTAGCATTCTATGTGTTCAAAATCAATATTATTTATAACGGCTATGGTTGGATTTAAATGCAATAAGCTTTTATTGTATTCATCTGCCTCAACAACAAATGTATCTCCACTTCCTAAAACTGAATTTGACTCAATCGATTTTACCACTCCTCCGACTATAATCGTTGGATCTAGATTTAAGCTTTTTAGAATACTTCCAGTCATTGAAGTCGTCGTTGTTTTTCCATGAGTACCAGCGATTGCAACAGTAGAATTATTTAACTTAGCAATTTCAGATATCATTTTAGCTCTGGAATAAACTAGTAAATTCTTTGATTGAGCAGCATTTAGCTCAATATTATCATCAGGAATAGCATCTGAATAAATGACAAGCTCTGCATTAGTAATATTTTTATTACTGTGCCCAATAAATATTTCAATGCCTAAATCTCTTAACCTTTCTACATTCGGAGAATTTGATAAATCTGATCCTGTTACAATGAAATCTTTGTTTGACAGTAACTCAGCAATTCCACTCATTCCTATTCCACCAATTCCAATAAAATGAACTTTTTTTACGCTATAAAGCATATTTTTCCTTAATTATAAAATCAGAAATAATATCTAATGTACTGGGTGTTTCGATTTGTTGAAAATTTTCAACCATTGCACCTATAATTCTTTCGTTTGAGCATATGTTTTCTACTTTTTCTAAAAAAATTTCTGAATCAAATAAATCTTCTTCAATTAAAGTTGAGCATAATTTATCTTGAAGATATTTTGCATTATAGTATTGGTGGTTTTCTGATGAAAACTTAAATGGAATTAAAATTGATGGTTTTTCAAAATGAATTAATTCTGCAATAGTCATTGCTCCTGATCTTGAAACTACTAAATCTACCTTTTGATACATTGATGACATACTATTACAATAACTCATTATTATAACATTTTTATCACTTAAATGTTTCAGTGAATCATAGTTTTTTTCACCAACAATCCAAATAATGTTTGCAAAGCTAAACTGTTCATTTTCTACTAATATTTTGATTTTTTCATTCAAAAATTTAGAACCTTGGCTTCCTCCAAAAATTAAAATTGTTTTGAGATTGCGATTTAATTTTAGATCTAAATCTTCTGTTTGAGATAATAAAATAGGGTTACCTGAAAATATTGTTTTCGATTTTTTCATATATTTGTTTGCATTTTCAAATCCAAGAAAAATAGCTTTTGCTTTGCTACTAAACATTTTTGTTACAACACCCGGATACGAATTTTGTTCATGTAAAACATATGGCACTCTTAAAATTTTTGCAATTTGTAATGGTAAATATGATGAATATCCTCCAGTAGAGATGACAATATCGGGCTTTTGTTTCAAAAAGAAATTTATCACAACAAAGAATCCAAAAAAAATATTTATCGATGTCTTAATATTATTGAAAATCGCCTTTGTAGATATTGATCTCTGAATACCTGAAATTGAAACTAACTTATAGTCTATTTTTTCATTTTGTATTCTAGAATTTTCAATGCCTTTTTTTGCTCCAACATAACAAAATTTATAATCTGACTTAAGCTCAAGGTCTTTTTTAATAGCCATGAGCGGATAATAATGTCCTCCGGTTCCGCCTCCGCACAACAATATATTACTATTATGCATTAACTCTGAGCCTCCATCTTTTGACATTAATCTTTCTCTGAGCTTTACTGATATTCAATAAAACAGCAACCATCATAAGATTTATAATTAAAGATGAACCACCGTAACTTATAAATGGAAGCGGTACACCTGTCACAGGAATCACCCCAATTACGACACCTATATTTATAAAAGCATAAACTGTAATGCTAAGTCCAAAGCCAATTGACAGAAGAATTCCAAATATGTCATTAGATTTTTTAGAGATTTGTACGGCTCTATAAAAAATTATATAGTAAGCAACCATCAACATAATACCAGTAATAAAACCCATCTCTTCGCCAATGATTGCAAATATAAAATCTGTGTGAGTTTCTGGTAAATAGGAATATTTTTGAATACTCTCTCCAATACCCATTCCAGCTAGCCCACCCTGCTTTAAACCTATCATTGCCTGGCTAGATTGATAGCCAATTGAAGAAGAGCTGGATGGATCGAAGAATGATAAAATTCTTCCTAGTGCGTAATTTTTTTCGTTTAAAATAAAAATTCCAATTGTACCTATCGAAAAAGCTCCAACAGTTGCTAGCTGCATTATTGAGGCTCCGCCAACAAATAACATTATAAAAGCAATCGTAAGCATGATTAAAGTTGTAGAGTTATCAGGTTGTATTATTATCATTAGTGCAATTGGCGCTATAGCAGAAAGAGGAAGGAATATACCCTTAAAAAATTGCTGCATATGTTTATAATTATTATCTATATAGCTTGCTAAAAATAAAATCATCGAGAATCGTGCTATATCTGATGTTTGAAATGATATTGGGCCTATTGATAACCATCTACATGAATCTCCAGCACAACCCTGAAATTTTGTATAAACTAACAATAAGAACGATACAAAAAGCAGATAAGGAGAAAGAAATTGCAACTTTCTATAATTTATTTTTGTAAGAAAAATAAAAATAAAAAAAGCAGGAATAAGTTTCATCATTTGACTTACCAAAAAGAATGTTCTCGATTCTCCTCCTGTAATCTCTAAAGACTTTACCCAACTTGCACTAAAAAGCATAAATAAACCAAAAGAAATCATTGCTATTATTGTAAAGAATAAAAATCTATCTTGTTTTTGTTCTTTTATATTCATGCGTAAAACCTTTCTACTATATTTTTAAATAACACTCCTCTTTCTTCAAAATTTTTAAATTGATCAAAGCTTGAACATGCCGGGGAAAGCAAAACAGTACTTCCTTCTTTAGCACATTGAATGGACATTTGTACTGCGTCCTTAAATTGTTCGATTATTATGATATCAATTTCTTTTGATAGTGAATTTCTTATTGATTTAGCAGCTTTGCCATAAGCTATAATAGTTTTAATATTATTTTTAAATTGTAGTATCTTTGAAAAATCTTTTTCTTTTGGGATACCGCCCATAATCAAAATAATATTATTATTGATAGATTTTATAGCCATAATTGCTGAATCAATATTTGTTGATTTGGAGTCGTTTATAAAATCTATACCATCATGATTTAAAAAATGTTCAAATCTATGAGGAAGTCCCTTGAAATTTTTTATTTGATTAAATATATTTTTTTCAGAAATGCCCACTTTTTTTGCTATAGTAGCAGCAGCTATAAAATTTGAAATATTATGCATTCCTCGAATTTTACAATGCTCAATATCTAATGAGTAATTTGAATTTTTAGATTTTATTTCATTATTATCTAAATAAAAATCTCCATGACCCTTTTTTAGTGAAAATGCAAAATGTTTGTTATCTTTATCAAGAAATCTTTCTCTAATTTGACTATCATCAAAATTATAAATACAAAACTTCGAATTATCAAAAATTTTACTTTTTGTATTAAGATAATGCTCTACAGAATCATACCTATCCATATGATCAGCAGAGATATTTAAAATTGCTGAAATTTCTTTTTTTAAATTTTCAGAGTGTTCAAGTTGAAAGCTTGATAACTCTAATACACAATAATCAAATCTATTTTCTTCATATAAACTATTTTCAAACACTACTTTTGAAAATGGAATACCAATATTACCTGATTTTAGAATATTTAGCTCACTACTTAGAATATCAAAAATCAATGAAACTGTGGTTGTTTTTCCATTTGTTCCAGTAACACAAATATTATCAACTTTTGAAAAAAATGAGGCAAAATCTATCTCGCTTATTACAGGAATTTTATTTTCATAAATCTTATTTAAAATATCTATTTTATTTGGCACGCCAGGTGATTTTATAATTATATCGCAATCCAAAATTTTTTCCGAATGCTTTCCAATTTCTACTTCAACATTCAATTTTTTAAGATCGTTTATATATGATTGATTGGTATTTAAATTCATATCTGTTATAAATACATTAAAATCTAAATTTCTGGCTAATTTTGCGGACCAATATCCACTTTTACCCAATCCAATTATTCCAATGTTTTTTCCCTGAAAATTCATCGATTTTGTTTTCTTATGTATGCAGGAACTTCTAAATCAGCGCTTTGATCAAAATCATCAAATACTAGAGTTGGTCCATCATTTTCTTCTTCGTAATCTTCATCAAATTGAATGTCATTACCATTTTTTTGATTATATAAAGTCGTATTTCTTGAATCCATCAAATCATTAGTGTCATTATGAAACCTTCTATTTTCAACTTCTTTTTTAATTTCAATTTCTTCAATTGGTGTTTTATTAATTCCTGTTGCAATAACAGTCACCTTTAATTCATCATCCATATTTTCGTCAATAACGCATCCAAAAATTAAATTGATTTCTTTTCCTGCTTCTTCATAAATCAATTTGCTAGCTGCATCCACTTCGCGCATTGTCATCTTTTTATTACCTGTCACATTTAAAAGCGCATTTTTAGCACCTTTTATAGATTGGTTATCTAACAAAGGACTACAAATAGCTTGCTGTGCAGCGAGAACAGCTCTTTCTTCTCCTCTTGCAGTTCCAGTTCCCATTATTGCATCTCCTTTTCCGCTCATAACAGTTTCGACATCAGCAAAATCAATATTTACATTTCCTTGCTTATTAATTAAGTCTGAAATACTCTGTGCTGCTTGCAATAGAACAGAATCTGATTCAGCAAAACCTTCTTCTAGTGTTGTATTATAATCAATTACTGAAAGAAGTTTTTCATTAGGTATTACAATCAAAGTATCACAGAAGTTCCTCATTGTTGAAACTCCTTTTAAAGCTTCAGACATTTTTTTTGGTCCTTCAAAATTAAATGGTAATGTTACAATGCAGACTGTTAGTATTCCCAAATCTTTGCAAATTTTTGCTACAACCGGTGCTGCTCCTGTACCAGTTCCTCCACCCATTCCAGCAGTAACAAAAACAAGATCTGCACCTGCAACTATAGATGCAACAGCTTCTTTATCATGCATTATTGCTTTTCTACCAACTTCAGGTTTAGCACCAGCGCCAAGCCCCTTAGTTAAGTCTTTTCCAATTTGGATTTTAGTTTCAGCTGGATTACTATCAAGATCTTGAGCATCTGTATTTATAGCAATAAACTCAACACCATCCATACCTGATGTAATCATTCTATTGATCGCATTTCCTCCTGCTCCTCCAATTCCAAGAACCTTTATTTTTGCTTTTTGTGCCGCAAATTGATCAAATTCAAATAACATATTATTTCTCCTTACTCTTTTAGTTCTGCTTTTAAAATGCAGATTGATTTTTTTTGTACCTTTACACCAGCAGCAATACTCTGGCTAACGATTAAACCTCTTCCACTTATTTGTGGCTTTATTCCAATTTTTTTAAGTGTTGAAAATGCATCTCTTACTGTTTTTCCATTCAAATCTGGCATTTCAACATATTCTATTTTTGTTTGTAGATTTTTCTGAATTAATACTGGTTCATTTATTTTATTTTTAGATTTTGATTTTGAAGCTGTAATCGATTTATCAATGTTAATTACTCTGTCCATTACAGATTTAAAAACAGGTGCAGCTGACATTGAACCCCAATGTAAATTTCTAGAAGCGTCTGGACTATCAAGAACAATTAAGCATAAAAGCTGTGGATTTTCCGATGGAAAAAATCCTACAAAACTTGATATAAAATCTTTATCTGAATATTCTCCGCTTACCAATTTTTTAGATGTTCCAGTTTTTCCAGCGACATCCCATCCATTAATTTTTGCCTTTTTTCCACTACCTTTATCTACAGTATGAGAAAGCATTATTTTTAATTTTTCAGCATTCGACTGGGAAAGAACTCTTTTTTTTGAACTTCTTTGATTTTTAATAATAGTATCATCGTGTTTTTCAATTTTTTCAACAACGTAAGGCTTTAGCAAGAATCCTCCATTTGCTATTGCAGCGTATGCCATTGCTATTTGAATTGGTGTAGCTGAAATTTCATAACCAATTGGTATACTATGCATTGATGACAAACTCCATTTTGAAGGATCTCTGAAAATACCTGATGCTTCTGAAGAATGATCAAATCCAGTTTTCATTCCAAATCCAAATTCCCTAGCTTGGTTATACAAACTTTTCTTTCCAAGGCTTTCTGCAATTTTTATGGTACCAATATTACTTGAAAATGCAAGAATTTCTTTTACATTAAGCACTTTGTGCGGCTCAGAATCTTCTATCATTTTAATATTATGAAAATTATAAGGTCCTTCTACATTGTATTCATCCATCAAATCGATATTATTTTCTAAAGCTGCAGCCATAGTTACAATTTTGAAAGTTGATCCAGGTTCAATTAAATCAGTAACAAGTTTATTTTTTTGTAATTCAGTCTCAAAATCATTTGGAGAATTTGGATTATAATCTGGTAAATTAACCATTGACAATACTGCTCCATTCTGTGGATTTATTATAATACCCATTGCAGCGGATGCTCCTGTACTTACCATTTGCATTAAAAGCTCTTCGCGAAGTATTGCTTGATATTCTTTGTTAATTGATAATATAATGTTAGCTCCATTTTTTGCTTCCTGACTAGGGAGAGTCGGGTCAGATATTCGCAAACCCAATCCATTTCTTTTATAGAGCTTAGAACCATTTACAGGCTCAAGATATTTATTATATTTTGATTCGAGCCCTGAAATGCCGTAGTCATCTACATTTGTAAATCCAACAAGTTGAGATACTAGATTATCTTCGGGATAATATCTCTTGAAGCTTTTTCTTATGACTATTTCATTTGGATATTTCTGCTGCAGCTCTTCACAATTTTTATTAGTCTTTTTTTCAAGCTCTATGTAATCTTTATTCACACTATATTTTGATAAATATTTATCTATTCCACTTCCTGTACAATTTGAAAGATCTTCAAATAAGCTGTCTATATTCATAACCTTTTTAGGATGTATTCCGATTCTATAAAAAGTAAGATTTTGAGTTAAACTTCTTCCGTTTGTATCATAAAAATTTCCTCTGAATCCTTTTACGGATTCTAACTTTATTCCCTGCGGATTATCCATTTTGTTAATGATTTGAATATTAAATAGTCTAACTCCAAACACAACCCAAACTACCATAACAATAATATGGAGGAAGATTATTCTATTTTTAAATTTTAAATAATTTTTAGTCATTTACTTTTACAATTATTGTTTCGGGCTTGCTTGGAACAAGACCAATTTCTTTTCCTCTTTTTGATATAATATCTGCTCTTTTTAATCTCTCCACTGCATTTCTTTTAATTTTTAATTCTTCATCTAGTTTAGCTAAAGTTTTTTTGTTAAAATCAATACTAGATTGTGTTTTGTCAACTTCAACAAATGATGCTAAATACACCGCTACAGTCACAATTATAACAGTAAACATAAATACCCATTTGAAATTTTCTCTTTTTTGCTTTTCAGCTTTACTCAGTCTTCTTTTTTTAGCCAATTTTTTCTCCAACTCTCATTTTTGCACTTCTTGATCTTTTATTACAATGCACTTCCTTTTCGGAAGGAATTAATGGTTTTTTAAAAATTAACTCAATTGCTTTTTCTTTCTTTAGATCTTTCAACTTATGCTTTACAATTCTGTCCTCAATTGAATGATAACTAATAACAACTAATCGCCCGCCAGGATTAAGTAAATCTGTAAAATTGCTTAAAAAATTTTCTAAATGCTCAAGCTCTTTATTTGTTTCAATTCTTAATGCTTGAAAAATTCTTGAATAGGTTTTGATTCGAAATCTATATGGCGTCACACTATCAATTATTGACGTAATTGATAAAACATTGATATCAGAATTAGATTCTTTTATCATTTTAGCAATTCTATATGCGTTTCTTTCTTCTCCAAAATCTCTAAAGATTTTTGTCAGACTTTTCAAATCATATTTTTTAACAATATTATCTGCTCTATTACCCTCAATGCTTTTATCAAATCTCATGTCAAGTTCGGAATTGTGTTTATGGGAAAATCCTCTTTGATTATCTTCTAACTGAAAAGATGAAAGACCTAAGTCTAACAATATTCCATCTACTCCTTTGATATCTAATTCGAAAAGAATATTTTTTAAATTTTGATAACTGTCATTAAATAATTTATAGTTTTTATATTTAGATAATCTTTTATTTGCTAACTCAATTGATTCAATATCTCTATCAATTCCAAGTAGAAGCCCAGTATCAATTTTTTTGAGAATTTCTTCTGAATGTCCACCTAAACCAAGAGTTCCATCAACATAAATTCCACTATTTTTAATATTTAGGTTTTCTAATGATTCCATCAACATTACAGGTAAATGTCTGCTATGTGTTGATGGTTGCAAATTCATCAGATATTTACTCTTTCGGAGAGTTGATCATAAGATTGGTCATCCACTTTTTCAGATTTATCTATTTCATTCAATAATTTGGAGTTCCATATTTCAATTTTATTTAACACTCCAATAATTGTTATATCTTTTTTAATTGAAGCATACTCTATAAGCGTTTGCGGCAAAACAAATCTTCCCTGGCCATCAAATTTTAGAATATTAGCATGTCTTAAATGGTTTCTTAAGAAAACTCTATTAATTTTTGATAATGAGGAAAGTTGCTGAAGTTCTTTTTGAATTTTTTTCCATTCCGTAATTGGATATATCCAGGCACAATTATCAATTCCCCTTGTTACGACAAACGTTTTTTTATCTTTACTGGAGAATTGTTTTCTCAAGGGTGCAGGAATATTGACTCTATTTTTAGAATCTATATTAAACCTGTATTGTCCAGTAAATATATATTGGCTACTCATAACAAAATAAGGGATTTTAACCCACTATTAACCACTTATGTTACGATATACTACGAGTTTATGTCAATAAAATTGTACAATAAATTGAAATAAGTTTTAGGATCTAATTTTTTGGTAAGTACTTTACTACTGTCATTGTATAAGGATCGCTACCTAAAATGACCTCAACAGGAAAATCATTTAAAATTTTTTGGGAAAAATCTTTGTAAATATCTTCTGAAAAAATGATTAATTCAAAGTCTATTGTATTTGCAATTAAAAAAGATTTTGATTCACCATTCCAAATCTCTGTAAAAGAATTTGACTGACTATTCATTGTTTCTTCAAAAATAAAAAACTCTTTTCCTGAGAAATTATCATAATAGTTTATGTAATTTTCTTTATTTGAATGAAAACGGATTGTAATCGGAGTTACAATGTCATCAATTGAAATTACCTCCTGGCTTCTTTCTGCATAAAATTCAATTAAATCAGATTTTGTAATCCTCAGTTCGTTTTCCAAATCAGATTGTGACAATTCATTGTTTGAATTTAAAAAAAAACTCAAAAATAATACTACTACAAAACATCCTATCCCCAAAAGAATGCTTGAATTAAATAAATTTTCATTGTTTAAATTCTTAAATAATTTAAACTTTCCTACTTCTGATTCAGGAACAAATTTTAAATTTTTAGATGTTGTTTTTTGATTTAAAAAACCGTCAAGCTCATCTAAAGCTTCTGCAGTATCTACACCAATTTCATTGATATAAGCTTTAAAAAATAGTTTTACATACACTCCTGGGATTTCTGCAAACTTACCTTTTTCGATAGATTGTAAGTATATTATATCTATTTTAGTTCTTTTAGATATATCTTTAAGATCGATATTATTATCAATTCTAAATTTTTTATATTTATTATAAAATATCATATTTTATCAAGAATATTTTTTATTGTACTTTTTAAAAATTTTTTCTCTGGGAAACCTACGATATTATTATAACATCCGTCAATATTTTTAATGAAATATTCTTCTGCATTTTCAATATTATAAGAACCAGCTTTATCAAGGACATTAAAAGTGTCAATGTAGCTTTTGACCTCATCATCAGTTAAAGATTTAAATGAAACTTTTGTACTATCAAAAATAGTGATTTGATTATCTAGATAGGTTAAAGATAGTGCACTTATTACAAAATGATGCTTTCCAGACAATAATTTTAATGTATTGAATGCGTCCGTATTTGATTTAGGTTTTCCAATTATTTGATTTTCACATTCAATTATAGTATCCCCTGAAATTATATAATCATTATAATTACTTTGATGAACTTTCAAACCTTTTCTCATTGAAACATCAATGACATAATCTATAGGATTTAAATTGTTTAGGTTATCCTCATCAATGTTAGGTGCTTTTATATCAAAACTGTATCCTAACTTTTGTAGAATTTTCTTTCGTCTTGGAGAACTAGATGCTAATATTATACCCATAAAATCGTTTTTTTTTGATTAAATTTAAACAATAAAGAGTTAAAATGAACCAGACAGATCTAATAAAAGAAATTTATTCCAATTACATTCACAAAATTAGTGAGGCAAAAGCATTTTTTAATAGACCGCTGACATATACTGAAAAAATACTTTTTTCTCACCTTTCTGAACATCTTCATTCAGCTCCAACTAGAACAAAAACATTTTGTACATTAAAACCTGATAGAGTAGCAATGCAAGATGCAACTGCTCAAATGGCTTTACTTCAATTTATAAATTCTGGAATGGAAACAACAGCAGTTCCAACTACAGTACATTGTGATCATTTGATTACTGCGATTACAGGTGCCGATGACGACTTAAGTAATGCACTAATTACAAATAAAGAAGTTTATGATTTTTTAATGTCTGTTTGTGCTAAATATGGAATAGGTTTTTGGAAACCTGGTGCTGGAATTATTCACCAAACAATCCTGGAAAACTATGCAGTTCCAGGAACCATGATGATTGGAACAGATTCTCACACACCAAACGCAGGTGGCTTAGGTATGATTGCAATAGGTGTTGGGGGGGCAGATGCAGTTGACGTAATGACAGATTCTCCTTGGGAGGTAAATTGGCCAGGTATAATTGGTGTAAAATTAACAGGCGAATTAAATGATTGGGCATCCCCAAAAGATATAATTTTAAAACTTGCTGGCATACTTACCGTAAAAGGTGGAACTGGAAAAATAATAGAATATTTTGGTAAAGGAACTGAAAACATTAGCTGTACAGGAAAAGCAACTATTACAAATATGGGAGCTGAAGTTGGTGCTACCACCTCTATTTTTCCTTATGATAAAAAAATGTATGAATACTTATTGGCAACAAATAGAAAAGATATTGCAGATCTTGCAGAAAAAATTAAAGATGACTTGAAAGCAGATGATGATGTTCATTCTAATCCAGAAAAATATTATGATGAAGTTATAGAAATTAATTTATCTGATTTAGAACCTCACATTGTCGGCCCGTATAGTCCTGACCTTTCTAGAAAAATTTCTGAAATACCCTCAGCGATTGATGATAATAATTATGATGACAAACTTAAGGTTGGATTAATAGGAAGCTGTACAAACTCATCATATGAGGATATTGAAAAAGCAGCACATGTTGCAAAACAAGCTCTAAATGTTGGATTGAAAGCAAAATCAGAGTTCTACATTACTCCAGGTTCAAACCAAATCAAAGCAACCATGGAAAGAGATGGATATACAAAAATTTTTGAAGATTTGGGTGGAAAAGTTTTAGCAAATGCTTGTGGTCCTTGTATCGGTCAGTGGAAAAGATCAGATATTAATGAAGGAGAAAAAAATACAATCATTACATCTTTTAATAGAAATTTTGCAAAAAGAAATGATGGAAATGCCGCTACTGAATCATTTGTTGCAAGCCCAGAGATTGTAACTGCTTTAGCTATTGCTGGAAAATTAAGTTTTAATCCAACAATAGATAAAATTTCACTCAAAGATGGAACTAGCTTCAACTTTACATCGCCGCATGGATCAGAATTACCAGAATTAGGATTTGAGGACAGTAGTAGTGAAGATTTTTTAAAAGCCGAATTAAGACCTGAATCTCAAATTGTTATCAATCCTGAAAGCAAAAGATTGCAAGTTCTTGAGCCTTTTGATGCGTGGGATAATAACGAAATGAAAGATTTAAAAATTCTTCTAAAAGCTGAAGGAAAATGCACTACAGATCACGTCTCTCCAGCTGGACCATGGCTTAAATATAGAGGACATCTAGAAAATATTTCTCAAAATATGTACTCAGGTGCTTTAAACGCATTTACTGAAACAAATGGAGAAGCAATTAATTTAATTTCAGGAAAGACTGAAAATATTTATGAAGTTTCAAAATCCTATAAAGAAAACAAAATCAATTGGGTTGCAGTGGCTGATGAAAACTATGGAGAAGGCTCAAGTAGAGAACATGCTGCTATGGAACCAAGATTCATGGGCTGTAAAATTGTTTTAGCTAAAAGCTTTGCAAGAATAGCTCAAACTAACTTAAAAAAACAAGGTATAATTCCAGTCATTTTTGAAGATAAAAATGATTATGACTTGATAGAGGCAAAAGATACAATTTCAACTTTAAATCTTAAAGAATTTGATAGTGAAACAAACTTGAAACTAAGCTTAAATAAACCTGATGGGTCATCTTTTATTATTGATACTATTCATACTTTCTCAAAAAACCAAGTTGGGTGGTTTAAGGCAGGTTCAGCATTAAACTTAATTGCTAAAAAATCACATTGAAAATTAATGAAATAAATAAAAGCTGGGATTTTATAATTGGGCTAGAGATTCATGTTCAGATAGAAACTAAATCAAAGATTTTTAGTGAATGTTCTTATGGCTACGCTGAAACACCTAATAGTCTAACTTGTCCAACTTCTATCGGATTACCTGGAGCTCTTCCTAATATAAATCAGTCTGCAATTGAGTCTGCAATTAAATTTGGTAAAGCTGTTAATGGCAAAATTAGTAAAAAATTTACTTTTGCACGAAAACATTATTTTTATCCTGACTTACCTAAAGGATATCAAATCTCGCAATTTAATCAACCAATTATTGCGGGTGGTTTTGTTCCAATTTGGTGGAATGAAAAAAAATATAATATTGATCTAACAAGAGCTCATCTTGAAGAAGATGCTGGAAAATCTTCTCATGACACAAAAAATAATTTTAGTAATTTAGATTATAATCGAAGCGGTGCCGCTTTAATTGAAATTGTTACTGAACCGGTATTAATACATCCTGAACAAGCAAAAATTTTTATGCAAAGAGTAAAACAAATTATCAACTACATAAGCATATCCAACGCTGAAATGGAACAAGGAAAATTGAGGTGTGATGCAAATATTTCCTTATCAAAGAAAGGGAGTAGAAAATTTGGAGTTAAAACTGAAATAAAAAATATTAACTCTTTCAAAAATGTTCAAAAAGCAATTGAATCAGAGATCATTAGACAAAATGAATTATTAAATAATGGGAAAAAAGTTGAGCAAGCAACTTTAACATGGAACAATAATAAAAATACAGCAGAGATAATGCGTCTTAAAGAAAATGCTGATGATTATAGATACTTTAACGATCCAGACCTCCCACCTGTTAATTTAGATAGCTCTATTATTGACAAAGTAATGTTAGAATCAACAAATCTTCCGTTTGAATATGAAGATAAATGGATTAGTAAATATGATTTGTCATTAAACGAAGCAAGTATTCTTGCAACAACGGAAAAAATAGCAAAATATTTTGAAAGCGTAGTTAATTCTGGCGTAGCTGCAAAAAAAGCAAGTGCATGGATATCAACAGAACTTTTTAGACTTTTTAATGAACAAAGTATTGAGTTTGATTCTGATAAAGTTTCATCAGATAGTCTAACTAAAATTATTGTATTAGTTGAGAGTGATAAAATAACTCAAAACACTGGAAAGAAAATTTTAAGGGAAGTTTTTGATAATGGTACTGATATTGATAAACTATTAAATAGTGAAAATTTAGACACTTCAGATGTTGATATAAATTCAATAATCAATAAAATTTTATTTGAATGTAGCGACGAAGTATCAAGATTTAAAAATGGTGAAGAAAAATTAATGGGATTTTTTATTGGGCAAGTTAATAGAGAAACTCAAGGCAAAGTAAGTCATAAAATAATAATTGATGAACTTAAAAAAGTCTTAAATAATTAAAATTTTCTGCCCTCTGCCATAAGATCTTTAATTACTGAATTAATTCCTTTTTTATCAATAATCTTCAAACCTTTAGCAGAAACTTTGAGCGTAATTTTTTTATTCAAACTTTCTACCCAGAAAGTTTTTTTCTGAAGATTTATATCAAATCTTCTTCTAGTTTTATTGTGTGCATGACTAACGTTATTGCCATACATTACTTTTTTACCTGTTACTTCACAAACTCTTGACATTTTTTAACCTTTTATGTTTAAGTTCAAATTGAACTGGGGAAATTTAAACCAATATTCGAACTGAACAAACAAAAAGTATATGTTTGATGTAAATAAAAAAATCAAAATTGGAAACTTAGAATTAGGCTTTCCATTCTTCTTGGCTCCTATGGCTGGTGTAACTGATTATGCATTTAGGGTAATTGCTAAAGAATTTGGTGCCGGAGTCGTTTATTCAGAATTTGTATCTGCCCACGGCATCATAAGAAAAAATGAAAAAACTTTAAATATGATTAAGTTTTCCGAATTTGAGAGACCTATTGGTATACAAATTTTTGGCGATACACCTGAAGTCATGGAGAATGCTGCCAAGCTTGTTTATGAAAAGTTCAAACCAGACTTAATTGATATAAATTATGGTTGTCCAGTTCCTAAAGTAACAAAGAAAGGTGCAGGGTCTGCCGCATTAAAAGATTTATGCTTAATGGAAGATATTTCAGAAGCGGTTGTCAAAGCTGTAGATATTCCAGTTACTGTAAAAATGCGAGCAGGATGGAATTCGGAGAATATCGTTAGTACAGAAGCGGGTATAAATTTAGAAAAAATTGGAATAAAGGCTATAACACTGCATCCTAGAACAACTGTACAAATGTATAAAGGAAATGCAAACTGGGATTTAATAAAAGAATTGAAAGAAAACGTCAAAATCCCTGTTATTGGTAATGGTGATATTAAAAGTATTGGCGATATTAATAAAATGTTTAGTCTGACAAATTGTGACGGCATCATGATTGGTAGAGCAGCATTAGGCAATCCGTGGTTTTTTACCCAAATTAAAAAGTATATCAATAATGAAGACTTCAGTGAAATAAGCCTCGAAGAAAGACTAGAAATATGTCAGAAACATTTAGAACTACTAGTTCAAATTCATGGAGAAGTTGTAGGTTCAAACAATATGAAAAAACACTTTGCATGGTATTTCAAAGGATTAAAAGCAGCTTCATTTTTTAGAAAAAAATTTGTTTTAGCAAAGAATTATTCTGAAATGAAGGATATTTTGTATAATATTAGGCACTAAAAAATAAAGGAAATATTATGGATAAAAATTTTAAAGCAATCAATGAACCAATTATAGATTTTGAGCCAGGCTCAAAGCATAGAGAATTACTTATTAAAGAGATTGAAAGACAGTCAAGCAGACAAAAAGATATTCCAATTATCATAAATGGTAAAGAGATTAGAACTGGTAATACTCAGCCTTGTATAAAACCGCATGATCATGTTCATATATTAGGTCACTATCATGAAGCTGGCCCTAAAGAAATACAAATGGCTATAGATTCATCATTAGAAGCGTGGAAAACATGGTCAAATAGCTCTTTAGAATACAGAGCAGGAATTTTTAAAAAAGTTGCTGACTTAGTTGCTGGTAAATATCGTTATAAAATTAATGCTGCTGCAATGCTCGATATTGGAAAAAGTGTTTTTCAAGCTGAAGTTGACGCATCATGTGAGTTAGTTGATTTTCTTAACTTTAATATTGAATTCTCATACAAAATGCAAGAATCGTTTACTCCTATTTCTCCAGATGGCATGAAAAACGAATTAGAATTTAGACCGTTAGAAGGTTTTGTTTTTGCAATTGCTCCATTTAATTTTTTTAGCATTGGAGGAAATTTAGCAATCGCACCTGCTATAGTTGGAAATACAGTTCTTTGGAAGCCTGCCCCAAGCGCAGTCTACTCTTCCTACATTATAATGGAGCTTTATAAAGAAGCAGGTCTTCCTGATGGGGTTATTAATTTCATACCAGGAGATGGTCCAAAAATTGGAGATCAAGTATTAAGTCATAAAGATTTAGCAGGTGTTCATTTTACCGGATCAACAAAAACTTTTAAACATCTTTGGAAAAAAGTATCTGATAACCTGGATTTATATAAAAGTTATCCAAAGATTGTAGGTGAAACAGGTGGTAAAGATTTTTGTATTGCACATGAATCATCAAACATTCAAGGTTTAGTCACTGCTATGGTTAGGGGAGCATTTGAATATCAAGGACAAAAATGTTCTGCAATGTCAAGAGCATATTTACCACAATCAAAGTGGTCAGAAATTAAAGAAAAGCTTTTAAATGAAGTTTCAACAATAGCAGTGGGTCCACCTGAAGATTTCAAAAACTTTGTTAATGCTGTTATTGATGAACCAGCATTTGATAGAATATCATCTTACCTCGATTATGCAAACGCAAGCGATGACTGTGAAATTTTATGCGGAGGCGGATATGAAAAATCAAGTGGCTATTTTGTTGAACCAACAATCATTTTAGCGAAAGATCCTCATTTCAAGACGCTGGAAGAAGAAATATTTGGACCAGTTTTAACAGTTTTTGTATATGAAAATGATAAATGGAATGAAACCTTAGAATTAATTGATAATACATCTCCATACGCATTAACTGGATGTGTATTTTCTGAAAATAGAGATATTGTTAATGAAGTTAGATCAAAATTAAGATTTTCCGCTGGAAATTTCTATGTTAATGACAAACCTACTGGTGCAGTCGTTGGCCAACAACCTTTTGGTGGTAGTCGTGCTTCAGGTACAAATGACAAAGGCGGTTCAATGCTTAATTTGTTAAGGTGGACATCACCAAGAACAATTAAAGAAACATTTGAGCCTCCTCAAAACTATAAATACCCTTACATGGATGAAGAGTAAGTGAAAATACACGAATTTCAAGCAAAAGAAATTTTAGCTAATTACAATGTCCCTATTCAAAGAGGGTATGTTGTTAGAGAAGCAAATAATATTGAACATACAATCAATAAAGTTCAGTCTAATTTTGATTCTGATGCTGTAGTTGTAAAAGCACAAATTCATGCTGGAGGTCGAGGAAAAGGTGGTGGAGTTAAATTTTGCTCTACTTCAGAGAAAGCCAGAGAAGCTGCCAATGAAATCTTAGGCATGAATCTTATAACTCATCAAACTGGAGAAAAAGGAAAACTTGTAAATCAAATTTTGATAACAGAAGCCCTTGATATCAAAAAGGAGTTTTATTTTGCTTTGATGTATGATAGAGCAAAAAATTCAGACGTTTTTATTGTTTCTACAGAAGGTGGAGTTGATATTGAGGAAGTAGCAGAAGAAAAACCTGAAAAAATAATAAAAGCCTGGGTTAAAGAAGGTACTTACCCTCTTTCAGATGCGGTAAATACAATAATAAATGCTCTAGACCTTTCTTTGTATGATGATGTTTTTGAAATTTTTTCTAACATTTACGAATGCTACTCAAAGTCAGACTGTAATCTCTTAGAAATTAACCCCCTTGTCCTTACTGAAGACGATAAAGTAATTGCATTAGATGCTAAGGTAGATATTGATTCAAATGCGCTTTTTAGACAGGAAGCTATTGCATTATATCATGATGAATCAGAAGAAGATCCTCTTGAACTCAAAGCTTCAGAGTATGGTTTAAACTACATTAAACTAGATGGAAATGTAGGATGTATGGTAAATGGTGCTGGATTAGCAATGGCTACTATGGATATAGTTAAACATCATGGTGGCGAACCTGCTAATTTTCTTGATGTTGGGGGTGCAGCTAATGTAGATACAATTAAAAATGGATTTAAAATAATTTTATCAGATCCAAATGTAAAATCTATCTTAATAAATATTTTTGGTGGCATTGTTCGTTGTGATAGAGTTGCAAACGGCGTAATACAAGCTGTTAAAGAGCTAAATTTAAATGTAGGTGTAGTTGTTAGACTTCAAGGTACAAATGCAAAATTAGCTAAAGAGATATTAGATAAATCTGATATTGATCTTATCAGCGCTGAAACAATAGATGAAGCTGCTAAAAAAGCTGTTGGGATGGTTCTATAAATGTCAATTCTATTAAACAAAGAAACAAAAATATTAGTACAAGGTATTACTGGATCCGAAGGCTTGTTTCATTCTGAACAAATGCTAGATTATGGATCAAAAGTTGTATGTGGAGTTACCCCAGGAAAAGGTGGTAATACTGCAACTAGTAGCAATCTTCCAGTTTTCAATAGTATTGCAGATGCAAAAGAAAAATTTGAAATTGATGCTAGCGTAATTTTTGTTCCTCCAAAATTTGCTGCGCATGCAATTCTAGAAGCAATAGCAGAAAAAATTAAATTGATTGTTTGTATTTCAGAAGGAATACCTATCAACGATATGAAGAAAGTTCAAAATGCTTTAGAAAAATCTGATAGTATTTTGATTGGACCTAATTGCCCAGGACTTATTACTGCTGAAGAATCGAAGATCGGAATTACTCCAGGGTTTATTTGTAAAAAAGGATCTATCGGAATTTTATCTAGATCAGGAACACTGACATATGAAGCTATTGATCAAATTGTAAATGTTGGTCTAGGCATGACAACAGCTATTGGAATTGGTGGCGATCCTATAATCGGTTCAAGCATGATTGATATTCTTAAACATTTTGCTCAAGATGAGAATACTAAGGGCGTGGTTCTGATTGGAGAAATTGGTGGTAACATGGAAAATGAAGCTGCGAGATGGATTAAAGATAATTTTGATAAACCAGTAGTTTCATTTATCGCTGGACAAACAGCTCCCAAAGGAAAAAGAATGGGTCACGCGGGAGCAATTATATCCGAAGGCTCTGAAACCGCAGAAGCCAAAATAGAAATTTTAAAAGAATGTGGAATTTCAGTTGCTAAAACAGTGTCTGAAATTGGAGAAACAATGATAAAACTTGTAGAGGAATAATGAGACATACACTTGCTATAATTAAGCCTGATGCGATGCAAAAAGGTTCAAAAGAAAATATTAGAAAAGATATAATGGATAATGGCTTCAAAATTGTTAAAGAAAAAACAATTCATATGTCAGATCAACAAGCAAAAGGATTTTATGACATTCATAAAGAAAAACCTTTTTTTGGAGAATTAGTGGAATTTATGACTTCTTTTGAATCGCACATTATGAAACTTGAAAAAGATAATGCAGTTTCAGAATGGAGAAATTTAATGGGAGCAACTGATTCAACAAAGGCAGAGCCTGGTACAATACGCGCTAAATACGGTACTGATATTTCTATGAATGCAACGCACGGATCAGATAGTGATGAAAATGCTGAAAAAGAAATCAATTTCTTTTTTTAACTAAATGATAAAATGAATAAATATTACATTCTAATAATCATGATATCTGTTCTGTTTTCACAAGAAACTCCAAATGATTGGTTAAGCTATACAATTATCGACTCTAATAAAAAATCTATTGAAAAAATATCATTGGTTGACGACATTGAATTTTATTATACAATACAAATAGCTGTAAAAAAATCATTTGTCGAAGCAATGGAGATTTTAAAACAACTTAATGAAAATGATATAGATGCTTTCATTCAAAAAAATGATAAGAGCTCTGAGTTCAAATATAGAGTAAGATATGGGAACTTTTCACAAAAAAAAGATGCAAAAAAAATAGCAGACTATATTTATGATACCCTTGGGTATGAATGCTGGATTGATAAAAATGAATTATAAAAAATATTTCACAAGAAAGATTAATTTGATTATATTTCCAGCTGGTTAGGAAAAAATATGTTACCAAAAAGAAGACAGTCAAAAACAAGATCCAAAAAGAGAAGAACTCATTACAAGTCTAATCTTGTACATACAGTAAAGTGCAAGAACACAGGTGTCGAGCATCTTCCTCATCATGCATATTATCATGATGGAATTCTTTACTACAAAGGAAAACCAGTAGATCAAAACTAATGAAGAATTGTTTCATTTTCTCAGGGCAGGGATCTCACCGACCTGGAATGAGTGCAAATCTTTACCAAAAATCTAGCTTAGCTAAAAAAAGAATAGATTTATCTAATAAGATATTAGGCTATAATATTTCAGATATTATGTTCTCTTCTGATGAAAAAGAATTAAGAAAAACTCAGTATGCTCAAGTAGCTATTTTTATCCATTCAACTATAATATTTGATATCCTCTATGATAAATTTAAACCTTCAATCGTTGCGGGTCACTCTCTTGGTGAATTTTCAGCTCTTTATGCTAGTAAATCATATGACTTTGAAACTGGACTTAAAATTGTATCGATAAGAGCAAAAGCAATGGCTGAATGTGAAAAGAAAAGTTTGGGAAAAATGAGTGCCGTTATTGGTGCTTCGAAAGAAAAAATTGAAGAAGTATGTATTGAAGCAAATTGTCAGATAGCAAATATAAATTCTGAATCACAAGTAGTGATATCAGGTAGCGAAAAATCTATCCTTCTAGCTAAAGAACTATTTAAGGCAATTGGCTCAAAAGTAATTCCTCTCAAAGTTAGCGGAGCATTTCATTCAAAGCTTATGTCTAAAGCTAAACCAGCTCTTTCTGATATTATTCATAATTCTAATTTTGATAACCCAATTTGTCCGGTAGTATCAAACTATGACGGAATTGCTAGGCTTAATATAAATGATATTAAAAATGCGCTTATTCAACAAATTGATAGTCCAGTTCAATGGTTAAAAAGTGTGCATGAATTAAAAAAAATAAGTTCAAATTTTTTTGAAATTGGACCAAAAAAAGTGCTGGGTAATATTATTAAAAAAATTGATGATTCATTAATAATTACAAATTATAATTGTTATGAAGATTTATAGAATGGAAATATGTTAAACTTTACAACTAAAACAGCTATTGTTACTGGAGGATCAAGAGGAATTGGAAAAGAAATTTCTGAAATTCTTGCTGTAAATAATTACAATGTAATTGCAGTTGCAACAAGCGAGGAGTCATTAAACTCAATTAGAGATAAAAAAAATATACATCCTTTCTGCTGTGATATTTCAGATAATCAATCAATTGAAAAATTATATAGCTATGTTACAGATACTTTCGGATATGCTGATGTTCTTGTAAATAATGCGGGCATTCACATGGATAATATATTATTAAGAATGAAAAAGGAAGAATGGACACAAGTAATGAATGTTAACTTAAATGGTCCATTTTATCTTACAAAAACTGTATTAAAGGATATGATTAAAAATAAATGCGGGAGAATAATAAATATTTCATCAATCTCTGGAACTGATGGCAACAAAGGTCAAAGTAATTATGCTGCATCTAAAGGAGGCCTTCTAGCCTTAACAAAATCTTTAGCAAAAGAGGTTGGCAGAAGAAATATTACTGTTAATTGTATAGCACCAGGTCTAATCGAAACTGATATGACTTCTCATCTTTCAGAAACTGTTCGATCAGGATATTTAAAAAGAATACCTTTAAATAGGTTAGGAAAACCTAAAGATATTGGGCAAATGATTTTATTTTTATGTTCCGATGAAGCCAGTTATATTACAGGGCAAACATTTTATATAGATGGTGGAATGTCATTAAATTAATTAGGAGATATATATCATGTCATTAAATGAAAAAATAACGAACATTATAGTAGACAAATTAAGCGTAGAAGAATCTAGAGTGGTTCCTGAAGCAAGCTTTCTTGACGATTTAGGAGCAGATTCTTTAGATACAGTAGAACTTATTATGGAATTTGAAGAAGAATTTGATTTAGAAATTCCAGATGAAGATGCAGAAAAAATTACTACTGTTAGTGCTGCTCAGGAATATATCAACAATCACGCAAAATAATTTTGAAAAATAGAGTTGTCATTACTGGAAATGGATCCATCTCTCCTCTTGGTCCTGATTCAAAGTCTCTTTGGAAAAATCTTTTAGATGGCCAATCCGGTGTAGATTATATTCAGCAGTTTGATACAGGAAATTTTTCAGTTAAAATTGCCGGCGAAGTCAAAGAATTTGATCCTAATAATTTTTTTGATCCTAAAGAAGTTAAAAGGCTTGATCGTTTTACCATGTTCGCTTTAATAGCAGCTAAACAAGCTATAGAACAATCTAATTACTCATCATCTGACTCAGGTGTAATTGTAGGTACTGGAGTCGGAGGAATGCATACACTTGAGGAGGAACATAGTAAATATATTAAAAAAGGTCAGCGAGGTGTATCTCCCTTTTATGTTCCTAAAATGATTCCAAATATTGCAGGTGGTCAAATCGCAATCAAAAACAATCTAACAGGTTTAAATTTTTCAATGTCAACAGCTTGCTCTTCAGCTACAGACGCCATAGGAATGGCTTATAGATTAATTTCAGATGGACATATCAACTCTATGGTTTGTGGAGGAGCTGAAGGAAGTATCACTCCTTTAACTCTATCTGGATTTGCCAATATGAAAGCATTATCTAAAAATAATGATAATCCTGCTGAGGCTTCAAAGCCTTTTGATAAAGATAGGGATGGATTTATTCTTTCAGAGGGAGCAGGGATGTTATTTCTTGAAAATTTAGAATCAGCACAAAAAAGAAATGCAAAAATTTTAGGAGAGATCATTGGTTATGGTATTACAAATGATGCCTATCACATAACTCAGCCACATAACGAAAGTACTGGAGCTGCAAATGCAATGAAAATGGCAATTAATGACGCAGGTATTGAAGCCAAGAATGTTGATTATATTAATGCGCATGGAACATCTACCTATTTCAATGACATACTTGAAACTCAAGCAATTAGAAACGTTTTTAAATCATATGCTGCAGATGTATCAATTAGCTCAACAAAGTCAATGACAGGACATTTATTAGGTGCTGCTGGCTCTATTGAGGTTATAGCCTGTATGAATGCTATCAATTACAGTAAAGTCCCGCCTACTATCAATTATAAATCTCCTGATTCTGAATGTGACTTAAATTATACTCCAAACTTTGCAATTGAAAAGAGGATAGAAATTGCAATGAGTAATTCATTTGGATTTGGCGGTCATAACTCTGTGGTAATTCTTAAGAAATTTTCTTCTTAAGTAAATCAATCGATTTAACAGAATTAATATCAACATTATTTAAAACTCCACACCAATAGCTTAACCAATCAATGTAGTTTATCAAGAAAAAAAGAGATGTAAGATTTTTTGGTATACTATCTGGAACTGTCAAATGAGTTGAATAAGAAACTTTGTTTGATAAAATTTCATTGGTTATTTTCATTCGTTCTAAATTTTTAGGCCATCCAATATGAATCCAAATCATTGAGAAAAGATTTTTATCAATGTTTTCATTTTCCCATCCTATAATTTCATTATGATTCATCTCCGGAATAGTGATGTTATAAGATAACATTTTACTATTTTCATTTAATTGACTTTTAAATCTAAAGCCTATTGATGATAGGTCTTCCTCCGTAATTATAATTGGAATGGTTTTGTGAATTTTTTTTGCTTGAAGAAAAACTTCCGATTTTTTCGTAGAAGATTCAATCGCAAATTTCTTTAAGCATTCAAAATCAATATTTGCTATCCCCTCTTTATCAAAAATTGAAATTAAAATTGCTAAAGAAAATCCTAAAGCTGACCTCGGAGGATATCCTTTGGGAAGTAATTGAAATTTTATTTTATCAGATTTAGCTTTCTTGAGAAGTTCACCACCAGTGGTTAAAACCAAAGTATGATCTGTTAGCCTTGAAGAGTAATCATAATACGATAATATTTCTTCTGTATTTCCTGAATAAGAGCACAAAATTACGAATGTTGATTCATCAATTGGAGTATTTGGAAAGTAATTTCTCTCAACAACTATTTCTAATTCAGGAAATAAATCTTTTAAAATTAATCCCGCTATAGCAGAACCACCCATACCGGCAAACACAATTTTATTTACTTCTCCTAATTCAAAATTATCTTTATCAAAATCTTCATAAGAATCTTGGATATGTTTGTAAAAATTTTCTAAATGCTCTTTCATTTTTCTCTATTAATAATATAATCAATCAATTCTTTTAAATCATTTTGTATTTCTTTTGGCAAATTCATAACAATTTCATCGCATTTTAAAACATATTTATCTAAAAGATTTATAGCTTCAGTTTTAATATCATTTTTTTCAAAATATTCTGCTATTGCATCCTTTTTTTTAATACCTCTCAAGCTGGAAATTGATTCTCTAAAAGCATTCCATGATTTTGAATCTTTTTCAAATGCTAAACAATTTAAAATTGTTTTTTTATCTCTAGCTATATCTGAAAGTGTTCCTTTACCCATTTGACTATCATCTAATGTTAACTCTAAAATATCATCTTGAATCTGAAAAATTACTCCTAAATTTCTACCAAGACTTTTAAATTTGTCAACGCTATTATCATATTTTTCACTTATAAGTGAAGGTATTTCGAAACATAATTCAAATAATGAGCCAGTTTTTTTTTGACTCATTTTGAGATATTCATTTACTGTAATATTTTTGCTATTCTCGAACTCCATATCATATGCTTGACCCTCGCATATTTCTAGAATTACCTCATTATATCTTATTAAAATTTTTAACGTATTTTTTTGAATTTTTCCTATAAATAAAGGACCTAGAGCACCTAGACCATCTCCCGAAAGAACTGCATGAGCATTATCCCATTTCTTGTGAATTGTTGTAACATTATGCCTTAAATCATCTTCATCCATAATATCGTCATGAACTAAAGTAAAATTATGTAATAATTCAACCCCCAAAGCACCATTCTTGGAATCTTTAATTTTATTATTAAAAAGATCACCTAAAAAAAGCACTATAATTGGTCTCAATCTTTTTCCTGGTGAATTAATAAAATATTTGATTGGGTCATATAAATAGCTTGGCCCTTCAATGTCTTGAATTTTTAAAAATTCTTTTATGAAAATTGATTTAAAATCTTCAAACTTATTCATCAATATCTAATTTTTCTAAAATATTTTGTGTTTCTTTATATCCGTCCTCTGCTGATGGAGCACCAGCTTGAAATACAGTACAATTTTCCATTTCGTTCATAATTTTTGCCAAAGGATAGTCGTTACCACCTTCCATGGTTCTATCCCCGATAAAAATATATTTTTCATCAGAATAAAACTTTTTCACTTCCGATAAAACTTGTGATTTATTCATTCCTTTAGGTGTTATATCGATTGAAATTTGTCCCCCAATAACAGCATCAAGTGTTTTCCAATTTTTCATTATTTCATTTGAAATATTGGATCTTTCATTTGATTCAACATCATATTCAAAATATTCTAATCTTTGTTCTAAAGAACAATCTCTACCAACAATACTGAAGTTTAACATTGAACCTCTGTCTTCAATATGATTACCTGCTCTTACTGGATAAGGACTAAATTCAAGCTTGGCTTTTAGGAAATTTATTAAATCTTCTTCTGGTTTAAATTCGTGATTATAGGCAAGTTTTCCATCCAACCACAACTGATTTCCACCGCATGTAAAAACACCTTCTGACATATCAAGAATATATTGAGGAACTTGTTCTTTAATTTTTTCTAGATTACTTCCACTAACAAGAAAAAAGGTGTGATTTTTAGCCCACTTACTGTAAAATTCTTCAAAATCTGGAGTCATTTCTCTTCTTGATGGAGTTAAAGTTCCATCCATATCAAAAATATAAATTGTTTTCATTTTAATCCTTTAGTGTTGCAAAATATTTTGTTGATTCTTTTTTAATTCTAGGTGCTAAATATAATGCTGAAATCATTGTTGGAAAAGCCATTAAAGCAAACATTGCATCAACAATGTTAACTGCTAAATCCAATGAAAGAATAGAACCAAGAATTAAAGTTAGAACATAGAATATTCTATAATAAAATTTTGATCCTACTCCAAAAAGATATGATGCACACTTACATCCGTAGTATGAGTATCCAAACATTGTAGATAGTGTAAATGTTACTACTGAAAAAATAAGAATGTAATCACCTAATATGCCTAAATGATTTGAAAAAGATTTTTGAGTCAATGAAACTCCAGTAAAATTTCCCTCAATCCAATCGCTCGATAGTAAAATAACAATCCCAGTTATTGTACAAACTATTAATGTATCTATTAATGGTCCAATCATTGCTACCAGTCCAGACTTAATGGGCTGATTATTTTTTGAAGCACCAATTGCCATTACTTCCGTTCCCATTCCTGCTTCATTTGAAAATGCAGCTCTTCTAAATCCTTGGCTAATTACAATAGCAGTTCCTGCAAAACCTCCTGCTACAGAACTACCATTGAATGCACTGGAAATGATATTTGAAATAATTGAAGGCACCATAGATAAATTTGATATAACAATATAGAGACCCGCCATTAGGTAAATAACTACCATAAAAGGTACAATTTTAGATGCAACTTCTGCTATCCTACTTAAACCACCAAAAATTACCATTGAGACAAGAAATGCAATTATTATACCTATAGATAAGTTAAGATTAAATGATTGAACTAAGCTGGTATTCGTTGATAAATAATCAGACATAATTTGAGTTAACTGATTAGCTTGAAGCAATGATAAACATCCAACAAGCCCAGCAATACTAAACCAATAAGAAAGAAATTTAAATTTTTTCCCCATTCCATATTCAATGACATACATTGGTCCTCCTTGGAGAACATTTTCAGAATCATATCCCCTAAACATAATACCTAAAGAACACGTAAAGAACTTTGTAGCCATTCCGACAACAGCACTAATCCACATCCAAAATAAAGCTCCTGGACCACCAAGACTAATAGCAACAGCTACACCTGCAATATTTCCAATTCCTACCGTACTAGACAATGCAGTAGATAGAGCTTGAAAATGAGTAATTTGTCCTTCATCATCTGGATCATCATGCTTTCCAAGTAGAATTTCAAAAGCATGCTTAAAATATCTAAATGGAGTAAGCCTGGAATAAACTAAGAAAAAAATTCCTCCACCTATTACAAGATTTGCTACTCCAAAATTTCCCCAAAGGAAATTTGATAACTGAGCAAAAAAATTATTAATTATATCCATGATTAAGTAAGTTACAATATAATGAAAAAAATTGACTATTATATTCTTAGAGAATTTTCGATCACATTCCTATTTGTATCTTTATTCTTTACATTAATATCGCTGATTGTTGAT
>MDTC01160798.1_pt1 | contig 42250 bp, 69 predicted proteins | sample 811181 | NCBI WGS metagenome assembly MDTC01 (sample SAMN05326644, study PRJNA326480) | marine metagenome | isolation source: seawater | place: Pacific Ocean: North | collected 2011
CATCATCAATCGCCATTATTTGATACATATCACTATAATCATCAATAGGATATACACTCAAAAAATAACTAGCCAGTTCATCACCTGACAATGTTTCAGCCTTTTTGATATCTACATCTTTGAACCAATCTTCTCTAGCATTATGTATTATGCTACCTTTTCTCATTACATCAGTTTGGTCTATCGGCATCCTTAGTGGATACTGATATTCATATCTTTGAGGACACCATTGAAAAGAACCTAAAGAAGATTTAGAAATCTTCAATATTGGTTCTGTTCTGTCCTCACTGTCTTCATATTGTTCTGCATTCCATTGGTATGTGTATTCATTCATATTTTTTACCACCATTCATCTAGTGTTCTTTGATGTACATCTTTTGTTATTTTAGATGTATCCCAATCCATAGCATCAAATATTGGGCTTGCTTTTTTAACAACTGATTGAGCATAATGTTCCCAATCAGGTGTAATTGTTTTAAAATCCTCTTCTGTTAATCCCGCCATATAATTAGGAACAAATGAGTTCCCTGTTATTGGGTGATTAATCATAGATGGATAGTCTTTCATTTTAAGATACAAGTAAGTATCTTCTATTGGTGTAGTGTTAGTTTTATTGTACATTAGTACTCCCAATATACCTGCACCAACCGTAGGTCTTTTCTCTGCTGAAGCCCAACCTTTACCACTTCTTTTGGCAGTGGTCAGTGCAGATTTGTTGTTATCAGGAAGAACGCAGTTACATTTAGTATCTTCTAAATGATATGATTTTTTGCATGCAGTACAATAAACATGAAATCTTTCTTCTTTGTATCTACTACGCTTTAATATTTTATCAAGGGTTAATCTACCTTGTAATGTATCTTGATAAATAGATACTAAATAATCTAGTATTTCTTCTTCTGAATTATTCAATACCCACATTTTCAAAACCTTTATTTGTACCTCTTTCGCAAGTGCTGTTTCTGATATTCTTTTAGCGGTAAAGCCCGTCATAACAAACTCTTTATTTTCTAAGAAATCACCATCTTTCCAAGAAATCATACCTGCATTTCTGTTCTTTGTTGCACCGACTCCCAAGGTTTCAAAATACTTTTCAAACTCTAGTGTTACAGGATGTTCTTCTAATCCTAAAATATTAGGAAAGTATTCTCTTACAGACTCATTCAACATAGCACAAATCTCCTCTCCTTTTTCAATACTTTCACACTTGACATAAATAGAATCAGTATGACCATAAACTACTTTCATTTTCTCCACCTACTACTATTGAACCTACTCATCAGTGTAGATATTTTACCTATTACATATATTATTCTCATTAACATTTTATCTGTCATAATTATCATTCCTTACAATTTTCACATCTTCTTCTTCTGTCGTGCTTCCAAGTTACTTTGGTTTTGCACCATCTACATATTAATCTATTTCTTATTCTAATCCCTCCACTTTTAATGCAGCAAATCTAATTGCTTCTCTTGCACTGGCGGTGATACTAGCGGCTATATCTACATCAGACCAACCAAAACCCTGATACCCGATGATACCATAAAAACTCGCCATCAAACGCTTTACTGCTAACTGATTGTTATTCCATTTAATCTTATCATCTTTAGTAGTCGCTGCTTTCATTTTCTTTTTATACTCATCTCTCAATGCTTTTAATTCTAAAACTGACTTAGGTAATATTCCTAATTCATCAGTCTTATAATACAACATTGTTTCAGTTTTAATAGGTGAGAAATCTCTAGGGGTAGAAATATTTACAGCAAATTCTGTTGGAACATCCGATTTAGTTTCCCAAGATATATTACGTGCTATCATCATTGATGGATATAGTTGTGCATAATCAAATGCTGCTACACCTTGATGTAGGCCATTAGTATTTTCTTTTAATGGGTCATATATCATTGCTCCTTCGTAGTTAATCTTAACGCCATCAGTTGATGATGGTGCTTTCCACCAAGCATTACGCATGAAATATATTCCTCCCATATTGCTTGCATAAAAACACGCATTAAACGGGGCTTTGATTAAACGCTGTAATGATAATACCGCTTCTGATAAATAGTTTGTTTCATCTAACTCTTTAATTAGTTCTACATCTATTAAGGCATACTGTAAATATGTATCAGAATCTTCTAACCAACCTCTTCTGAAAAACTCCTGCTTATCAGGAAACTTTTCACTAACTAATTTCTTAGAACCTAGAACTAGGTTTGATACATAATCTAACGATAGTGAAGGAAGAGTACCACGTTGAGCATCGTTCCATTGTCTTTCAAATGCTACATCTAAACTTAGAGTTATTCTTCCTTTAATAGGTTGTTCAATAGGACCAAAGAAATCTCTGTTAAAAGAATAACTATTCTTATTATTCTTGAATCCATCAACTTCCCAAACAGGTGATAATAACCTAGCATCTAGATTAAGTGCAGCACATCTTTCTAATAATTTAGGTAAATCGAATCTGTTTCCAAACCAAGATATTAACATATCAGGGTCTTGTTTATTTATTACTGTTAGGAAATAAAGTATCATTGCTTTCTCATTATCAAAGATAAACTCTTCTGTATCTTCTCTTACAGTATTTTCACTTAAGTTTCTTTTTGTAGGAAACCAACTATATCTATAAAACTTCTTTTCAAAATTATCGTACATAACTATACAAGTTATATCTCCATCATATTCTCCACCTTGCATCCATTCCATATCCCAATAACACTTTCTTAAATCATATTCAGGAAATCCTTTTTCACCAAAAGAACGTATCGCTTCGGTATTACCCTTGCTAAATACATCAACAGCATATCTATGTGTATATCTTACGTCTGCTTCAAAGGTAGTAGTGAACTCATCTTTTACCTTTCTCATCTCTTGAGGGTTTTTACAGTAAACTCTAGTTAAAGGTAAGTTTTGTAGATTTTTATATGCTGAAAATTCTTCATAAGATACAGTTAATACTTTACTATTACCCCATCTATCTCTAGTAATAATATTCTCAGGTTTAGAATCACTTGCTAAAATATAGAAATAGGGTCTAAAAACAGAGTGGGGAGTGATACAGGATTCCCTTTTACCTGTATCATCTCTCCATGCTGTGTATATTCCTTCTGTTGTTTCACTAATTATCATATATATTACCTCGGATTAAATCTTGGTGCTTTAATTAACACTCTATTAGGGGATGTAATCAAAACAGGAAAGTCATCTTTAAGATAGATAGTAGTTATCCCATCTAAAAAATGTGCAAACTCACCTGTTAATTCTACTATTGCTTCTTCACCTTCAACAGTTAATGTTTCAGGATATACTACAATCTTTTCTGTATTAACTTCAGGAATACTTATTCTAAAGTCAGTGGAAGTAGATTCTAGTATATACCTAGATGTATTAGCCACATCACAAGTAGTACAGGCATCCTGTAATGAATCAGAAGTCAACATAACTGCCGCTTCAAACTGAACATTAGCCTTACCAAATGTGGGTAGATTAGTTACATCCTTTCCTTCCAAATCAATATTTCTAACCAACTGAATCATAGAGTAAGATGGATGGTTAATTACTGATGGTATTGTAGCACTCTTAGTTGTAGTATCTAATTGAATAGTTTCACCAATAGTCACTCTAACCAATCCCTTCATTGGTTTAAGATACTTCTTCAACTTAGAAATATCAAGAACAGATTCACCCCCAATGTGAACCATGCTCAAGTTTTCGTTATCTTGTATTTTAACAGAACAAGCCGTAGAGTCATTTGCATTATACAAAGTAATTGTTGATTGATGTTCTTCACCTGTTTCAGCAACTATATATGCATATTCTGATAATGACTTAATTTTAGTCGTACCACCATTAGGATATTTACCTCTCAATGCTACTGCACTTAATGCATCAATAAACTTTTTACTATCTATTACAAATCTCATAATTTACCCTCACGTAGTTCAGGAATACCTGACCATACATTTTCACCATTGGTAACAAATACAGTCCATTCCTTTCCTACTATTGAGGGGTTTGTTTTACTTGCTTGCAATTCAGCAATATAATTAGTTGTTGCTCCACTCTTAATTTTATTGATGTGTATCATTTGAGTAAATCTAGCAGGTGTAGATTTATGCCAATCAGGTACAACACCAATAGGCACAGGATTAACTATATTACCGTAGATAGGTTTCATATGTGTTATCAAAAACCTATCTGCATTAATAGCAATAAACGCATCTAAAAGACGATTGTAAACTCTATTTCTAATCTTCCAATCTAATGGTTTAACTGTTACCGAATCAGTATCATGTATAATTAAACCATCTCTCTTTGAAGACCTTACCAAATGTTGCCTTAACACATCACCCGACCCTTCATATGCTTTATCAACACCATCAAAGATTATTGATTTAACAAGTATTCCTTCTGCAATCTCTTCCTTAACATATGTTATGAAAGAATGTGCATTTTGAAATGTCTCATTCCAATCAACTGTTCCATCACTTTTCATCTCAATAGGATTGAAGATTACTATATTTTCATCTCTACCCCATCCTGAATCCCATGTAGGTTCTGCACCATCATCAAAATCTAAAACGAATACTTTGTATCCTTTTTCTATTTCTTCTTCGGTTCTACAATCCATTGCTGTTCCTGTTTTACCTACCTTCGGGTCGCCAGTAATAGAACACAATAAAAAGGATTTCTCCCTTTCATTTCGTGCCTTAATCTGTGCCTTAATCCTCGCCTTTGCTTCTGCAAAAGTGTCACTGTTATCTTCTGTTTTTTCTGTATTCCAACTCATTTTTATCACCATTAAATTCAGGGTAAACATCATTACCCTTAGACATAGCCCATTCTCCTAATATGGAATTGACTTCTGCCTCACTTACTTTTATTCTTATTTCTTTGCTAGAAGGTAAATGCATTTTTAACCAGTATTCACCAGTTTCTTCATTTAACCTAACTGTTAGAAATTCTACTGTTTCCAATGGAACAGCAAAACTATGACTATGTATTATCTGTCCTGATATCTGATACATATTATATCCTCAGAACCAATCTGTATCATCTTCAACAGGAATCTCTACTTCTACAACTTTACCTCGCTTTGAAGTTACAAACAACCCACTAACATTTAGTGTAGTTCCATCTAAAGAACCATCATCATTTGTACGTTGTGAAGTTCTACCTACTACAATAACATCAGAACCTACACCAAAATCAATATCAATGCTACTAGGTATCCAACAAGTTGTTCCAACATAACCATCTCCATCATATTCAAAATCAGCATTTAAATCTGATATAGATACGATTCTGTTACCATTAGAAGTTGGGGTAAGAATCATACTTGCCACATTACCATCAGTAATAACAAACCTTTCTAAATATGTTTTAGATAGATTCATACTATGCGCTCTATCTAAATCATTCAATGGTACATAATGCTCTCTAGCATATTCCATCATTAAATCAGGTTTAGAAGTTTGACTCATATCTCTCTTAGAATCAGAATCATCAGGCAACTCATCATTAACAACTAATGAAGCAAGAGTTCTTGTAGTTATACCATGAATCTTACTACCATCAAAACTGTTTATAATACAATTAAATGATACCCATGTAAAGGTTTTAGGTTCAAACGCTTTAGAAGATTCACCTTTGTAATTAAAGTAATATCTACCAAAAGTACCATCAACTTCTCCTACAAACACACCACTTCTTCTAAACTCTTCTTTAGGTAATGGTTTACCATAGTTAGGGTTTGGGTCTTCTCTATATTTAGCAACTGCATCTAAAGGAACTATCCACCAATTTTCTTCATTTAATGGCATTGCTCCCGCAGGTAATGTCTGAATGTGCCTTTCTTGTCTTTCACCTTCGTGATACCTAATTACTTGATAAGTACCATCTTCAAATTGATTGACGGATGCTACTTTACCTGATTCAAGAGTAGTTTGTTTATCCATATTATATTCATTGAATACATTATTTCTACTCCATTCCATCATATCTCTAGATTCATCCAAAGATACAAACATACCAAATGCTTGCTTTAACCAACCGTTGCTAGATGCATTGGTCGGGCTTTCGTTATTATCGGCAGAATCTTTCTTTCTTGACATCATTACACTTGCAACAAACTGTCTCCATAGATTCATCACAACTAAAGGTTCTTCATTTTTATCTAAACCATTTTGTTGACAGATTTCATCTATCTTTAGAACAGCATCTTCTAGACTTAAATCTACTCGACCTGCTCCCAATTCCACTTCTTTCATTAATTTCTCAATATTTTCATTATTTTCCATTTTTTTCACCTTTTCTTTTTTTCTTTTTTTCATATCATTTGTGCTATCATCCAACTTGCTAATAACTTTGGAGTCATGGTTTTACTACGCCATTCAGCCTCCCCGATTACTCGCAGATATTGGAATTTCTTTTTGTGTTGCATTTCTTTTGCTACAACAGCATCATGTAAATTAATACATAATGATGCCATATCAATAGAATTGTAAATCATTTTATGTACCTCGTCTAATGCTTCTTCATATTTATTTTCATTTAACATATTAATTATAATAACATACGGCTCAAGGCTTTCTTGATTTATTTTTGATAAGGGACTCTTACTAGAAATTGATGCTTGTAATTCAGTAATCCCTCTACGAATATCACCATGTAGCCCCAATATAAAAGAATCGAGTTCATCTTTATCAACCGTTGTTACGTTTTCTAGTGTTAATATCCTATTTAGGATAAAGGCCATGTTTTCATCACTCAGTCTAATAAATAGATAGTTAGCACACCTAGATTGTAATGGGTATATTATCCTATTTCTTTCATTACAAGTTATTATGAATCTACAATTTTCTGAATAGCGTTCCATAATTCTTTTCAATGCGTTTTGTGCATCTTTAGTCATACCATCCATCTCATCAAGTAAAACTATTTTGAATGGAACGTCACCTATTTTAGATGTGGATGCTATTTCCTTAATCTTAGTCCTAACTGTTTCGAGTTTTCTGTCATCTGAGGCATTTATCTCAAAGAAATTTGAATCCTTAAAATCACCTAACAGGTCATTAGCCAATGCTCCCGCTAATGCGGTTTTACCTGTACCCGCTACACCATACAAAAGTAAATTAGGCATCTCTTTATTTTGTATCCATTCTTCTGCATCCATAATTAAATTATAATGACCCACTATCTCATCTAAGTGTTGAGGTCTATATTTTTCTGTCCATAACATTTTATTCATCTCCTTTAGGTGTATATACCCAAGTACCATTTCTAACTATATCATATTCAGGCATTTGATACATTAAATTCACTATAACATTAGTCATAGAATTAACGTGCCGATGTAAACGACCTTTATTATTTTTATAATTATTAATAAATGTCATTATCTCCTGAATATTCATCTCTTCTTCTGCTCTTTCATTTCCTAATTCATGTAATGCTATATATCTATAATAATTCTTATTGTTTCTTGCCATTATAACCACTTATCCAATTTTGTTGTAACAACCGTTGGTTGCTTTATTTTCACTTTCTTCTTTTCTCCTAATTTTAGGAGTCTACATTGTCTATTATCTAGCCTAGACTTAGCATAATTTCTAAATTCATCATCTTCTAATAAATGTTTTAGTAGATGTTGTTGTTCTCTTTTTAATTTTAATCTTCTACATATATCCCGCATCTCATTTTGCGGTCTACGTTTAGGCATAACTAACTTACCGTAGGTTTTACCCTCATGAGAGTATGCCAATAACTCATAAAAATAGTCTGATGACCATTTTCTTTTGACTTCTGAATCAATATACATTAGTTTGTTAGGATGTACATTCTGTCCTAACCAACTTAGTAATTGTGAATCAGAAGGTTTGTTTATTTTTAATATCTCCAATACATCTTCTCTATCAGGATTCTTTAAATAATCCATCATAATCTTAAATATATCTAAATCATATTCTTTTGGTGGATTACTCCTAGGTGATATTTCTTTTATCTTCAATATGTCTTCTGAATCAGAAGTAGCCCTAGTCAATTTTACTAATTTAAGTATAGATTTAGGGACATCCTTTTGATTGGATGATGTTAATATAACTGTTCCTCTATATTCTAGAATAGATTTAATGATTAAATCTGTCTTAGGTTTAATATTAACTTCTCGAATAATTAATCCTCTATTCCTAGGAAGAGAATAATTATCTTCTATATCATATTCATCTGCATATCTAACAATGGGATTATCTGAATTGGATAAAAGCCCTAATGCTTTATCTATACAATTTTTATTTGATTTGCCTACTATTATTATTGGTCTTTGTTTGTTTTTCATTTTTATTAAACTCATTTTTAATCCTCACATCTAATGCTTCATCATAATCCGCACCACAATTATCACACTTTACTTGAATAATAAACCACTTTAGTTTACCTTCTTCTAATATTCCTGCATTATAGCCGAAATTATTACTACCACACTCTCTACAACCTTCTTTCATTTTCATTATCATAGAAGATTCTAGTATTTGTTCATCTGTTGCCTGTTCTTTAGGTTCATTAAGAAAGTTTACAGCAATCTTACAAGTACTGCATAGTTGGTTTTCTTCAACCTCAAAAACATTGCAACGATGACATCTCATTATATGACCCCTTTCAATTCTAAAATCTCATCTAAACCTTGTTCAGTGTGTTGACGGTTAGAATCAACTATCGCTACTATTTTTTTGAAAGTTTCCCATTCTCCCTTTACACTGGGTAACTTATCAGGAACAATATTACATAAGTTCCATAAATTTTTTTTGCCTGTTATAGTTAATATTGGTCTAGGTCTAGTTTTATGTTCTTCTTCTTTATATTTAGCAACTATTTCATATTGTAGGAGTGTGCGTTGAACTCCTAACAAGAACTCTTCCTGACCCCTAAAACTAACCTTAAGCCTAACTCTATACCCAATGTGAGTTTCCTTATCCCTAGAGACATTAACTTCACACTTAGGATGTGTTAATAATATTCCTTCAAGTTGGCTTCGGTTAAACATAGTATCATTCCCAATAATTCTCTTTTATTTCTGATGCAATTTCATCTTGTTCTCGCACAATATGCTGTGTACCGTGTATTGGAACTTCCAACCAGTACCAATGTCTAGGTGCTAGTCGCTTATCACCGTTTCTAATTACATTATTCTTAGCCTCTAGTGCTAAGTTAGCAATAAGTGTTTCAATGTGGTCACGTACAAAATAAACTAAATCCCTAGATATTGACATATCAACCTCTTCTTTAATAATTTTCATTATATCAATGGTCTTTGCTTTATGTCTTTTCTGTTTCTTAATCTTTGCTTTAATTACTAATGCCTTATTGGGTGTAATTAGTTTCTTTGAATCAGAATCTATATACGGGCAAGTGTCCTTATCAACTTCAATAGTTCTTTTTGGATTACCTACTGGTTGTAATACTGCTGTATTTTGATACACCCTAATACATCTATATGGGTAATCATCAATTATAGTCATCATATCTATATCAATCATAATATCATATCCTGTGCAGTTTGTAGTGTATCTATATCTTTAGCAAACTTATCATCTCTTATTCTAACTGCTCTAGGAAATCTAAGACCATAATTACCATCAGCATCTTGTGTTACTAAATCAGCAGTTATTTCTAACACTATTCTTGGTAAGAAAGTAAATACTCCATTATCGTATGAAGACACATTCTTTTTCAAATCCGTTGTTAAGTTTAATAAATCTAATCTAGAAAAACCTGTACCAACAGAACCAACAGAAACATATTCTTGACCTCTATTTCCTGTCAGATTTACTAATATTTTATCACCACCATGAGGTATGCTTTCAGGCATATTTTTTCTTGGGGCTTTATGATAACCAATATTTTTTAATGATATACCAAAAGAACCAAATACATCTGACCTATCTCCTGTACCATAAGTAGCACTTGTTATCACAACATCTAAACTTATTCTAGCAGGTTTATATTTTAACCAAGCATTACTTCTTTTTCCTGCTTGATATGCCATATCTAAATCTTTTATCATTATACCTTCAAAACCTAAACTGATTGCAGTATTATATGCACCTTCTATTGTTTGAAGTGGGAAACCTTGTGCTATCAAATCTTTTGGTAACAACCATGATAATCTTTCTAACCTATCTCTAAATTGTAAATCCAAGAAACTTACATTTTTCCAATAGAGTATATCAAACGCTACCATTTTAACAGGGCATTCTCTTACTGCTTCTTCTTTATCTAGTTTATGAACTCTCTTACCCATCTTCTTATGGGGTGCAGGTGTACCATCTAGATTGATTGGGTATATTTCAGTATCAATTATAAAATCCTCTACTTCCAACTCTAACATTTGGTCTTCAATATCAGGAAATTGTTCTGTTACAATTTTACCTTTACGGTTAAAGATTATTACAGATAAATCTTGATTCTTATGAATTTGATATCTATTACCATCATACTTAGCATCTACATAATAACTATCAGGTCTTTCTTTACCTTTACGTGCCTTCGCTAACATAGGTTGTACGAACTGACCGTGAGATAATTTACATTCAGGAGTCTGACCTAACTCTAAACTAGAACAGATTTCACTTGCTGAATTATATTGAGCATATTTGTATATAGTAGTATCATTACTTCTATAATGTAAAGCCAATGCCTTCAAAGGTATCTTATTATTCACACCATTTCTAGGTTTTCTTAACCAGTACCTCACAAACCATTTTAATTCTAAAGCAGACATTTGCCTAAGTGCAGAAGCAAATGTTTCGTATGAAGAATTACTAATGGAAGAACAATCTAAAAGCAATAAAGAATAGAACTCTCCAAATGTAATATCAGAATGATTATTCTCACCTTCATACATTTGATACAAACCTTCTCCTAAATCTCCCCACATTTTAGCAGCAGATTTAACTTCATCATCGAACAAACCTAATGCAGAAGCAATCCAAGATACTGCTTTAATATTGCCGATATTATTGGTAGGGTACTCTAAAGAAAATACTCCCATCACTAATGATTTAGACTTAAAGACACTTAAGTTATCAGAGATTGTTTGAGCCTTTTCATTAGGTTTTTGGAACTCAAGTATCTCACAAACATTAGCAAAATTACTCAAACTACCTGTCTGAATAGTGTACATTATTCTTCCTCCATTCTTGCTAATCTTTCAGCATCATGTTTCTTATTTCTATTCATAAGTTCCATGAGTATTTTCATATTCTCTCTTCTTTCTTTATCCATATTATTCTTCCTCTTCTATATTAAAATCGGACATATCAATGGCTGACTGTCCTGTTCCGCTAGTTGAAAGCCAAAATAACTTTATTCTTTCATCCATAATTATTCCTCTTCTGTTTTAGACAAAATTAAATTCAACATTGCTTTTTCTACATGGGTAGTAGTAATTTTTCTATCACCACTTTCAGCATATATATTAGCAATCTCTACATTTAGTTCATTTAAACTAAATTGCATATACTTATCCATAATAGGATAGATGTCTGCGCTGATATATGTTCCTGCTCTAAGTCTCTTCTTCAATTCTTTCTTTAGTTTTCTTATTGATATTATCATTTAATGCTCTCCTTAGTGCCTTATTTAGAGACTGGGCTTCGTCTATATTCATTCTAACACCTTTTTTGGTAGGTTTACCATTATCATACCATCGAATATCTAATACATCTATATTCCAATAACTACCTGTCACTACAAGTAATTCTGACGTAGCACTTCTTGGTATTCTTACTACGATTCTTTCATTCTTCATAGGCTATTCCTCCTTTGAATGTTTTATATTCTTTATATGATTTGAAGTATCTAGGTGATTCTAATTTATCTACTCTATGCACCATCCATAATGCACCACCTAAACTACTAATCCTAACTACTTCGTATGTTCCACCATTATATTCAATCATCTCTTCTGTTTCAACTTCGGGAGTTAAACCATATTGAGAGTTTAATAGAGTTGACATACTACTCATGTTTTCAGCAACAAACTTTACAATATGTGCTCTTTGAATAGGGACTTTAGCATCTACTGTTAATTGTAGTTTGCCTATCATATCACAAACTTTGCACTTATTTCCTTCACAAATAGGGCAAGGTATTTCTGCGGGTAAAGGTGCAGGAAATGTTACTGTCACTGTGGGCTGCATTCTCTACCATTCCATACTCTATACTTAACTTCATATTCAACTGTTACATCAAAAGGGAATATAGGAAATACTAAGGTAGCATTACCGAATTGTGGTGCATAACCACTATCCCACAAGTGTGTTCCTTGCTGAATATAACCATTAACATTAAATGTGAAATTATTAAATATTACAGTATTGTTTATGATATCAAAACTCAAATGAGTCAGATTGAAATGAAAGTAATCTAATTCAATTAGACCGTGTGTTGTATTAAAATCTAATACTACTGTTTCTTGTGTTGAATTATTCGCATCATTAACTAAATACGTGAATGAACCATTTAACATAGTCCACTCTTTAATACACTCTTCTTCTTCTGCAAACACTTCATCGGGTGTTGGAATTGTACATCCTGCTAACATAAATGTTAGTAAAAATACTAGTCCATATTCTCTTAATGTTGTCTGTCTTGAATTAAGTAAGTTCATCACTCTTCACCTTCCATTACAGTATGTCTACCACTATTGGTCTTAATAAATGATACGTGCTTACCTATTTCTGTTTTACAATCATAAGCCCACATTTCACCTTGACCTAGAACAATTGCACTATCTAAATTGCCTTTCCAAGTATCAACAGTCCTCCAATCAGTACCACTGAAATATGCTGACATATTAGGATGGGTATGAATCCAACACTTAATAGGCAATCTCATTGGTTCATCACTACCATACAATTCATCATCTTGATTTGCAAAAGATACAAAACCCGGTGTCCCAACACTCATGAATAGGTTATTATTAGCATCTACTAACACTTGAACCTCTCTAGCAATATCAAAATACTCAATAGATTGTTTGTATATTTGACTCAGGAATGCTTCTGTACCAAAATCAGGATACACCCATTCCATACTATCAGAACATACTTCCCACAATTCTTTAATGGGTTTTTTCCATTCATTATCTTTAACAACATTCTCCATTATATTCAGATACAACCTATCATTCTTATCATATTCTTCTTCACTATTCTTTATATTCATTCTATTACCCCTGTTTGTATTAATACTCCAACAATAACTGCGGTGATTAGAATTAATCTAAACACCATTTTATTATTAGTTTTCTTAACCTCTGCTATCTTCTCATCTAAAACGTCTTTTACCTTTTCTAGATGTTCTTCCATTTCTTCTTCTTTAACCAAATCTTCATGCATCTCTTCTATATCTGAATCTATATGCCTTTCTTGTATAGCCTTAGATTTAATTTTAGTTTTTATTTGTGCTAAAGTTCTGATATCAACAAATCGCTCTGCTATATCTTCAACACTTAAACCCTCATCCAAATAATCACAAAGCATTGCTACTTCGGTTTCATTCCATTTTCCTTTATTTCCTTTACTTTTCTTCATTTTCTTCACCTTTTAATTCTTTGATTACAATTTTGTTTGTGAGCCTATCATCCTTAAAAAAAGGAATGGGGCTATTTTTAATAGTTATAGTAAATGTTTGACCATTCATCATATGAACCAACACACTCTTGCCTGTATCAGATACAGCAAATATCTTATCTCTTAGAAAACTAGTCATCCCAAACTCCGTAGGGTACTCGTTAGTCCAATCTGATACTACATTAACCATATTTACTTCTGATGGTTTAGAAGGTTTCCAGTCTTCTAATCCCATATCAGACTCCTCCTTGTTGAGATGCTCTGATACTCTCTTTGATAATAGACTCATGATATACTTGATGTCCACCTAAAAAACCTCCTGCATGTCTTTTTGTTCCTATAAACTCTTCACCACAAATATGACAACAAACTCTAACTATTTCAGACCTGAGATAAATCCCATCTTTAGATATAATACTTATTATTTCACCTATTTCCTCATCTGATAATTCTAAATCGTCATCAACCATATCACTCATATATTAAACACCATACTTGTTTTAACTTCCTGCTTATTGAACCACTTCTGAATCCATTGAGCAGCAATTGAAGCAATTACATTATTCATCATATTAACACCCTTAGCAGAGCCATCCCAAGACTGTGCTTGACATGAAAAAGAACCTTCTTCTCCTGTTAATACAGTATCCACTAAATCGGGATTTAACATATATGATATTAGCGTGGCATTTCTGCCTTGCGCACGTAAATCTAACCACTTCACGGTAGCATCTTCACCTGTACCTTGCCTATAAAGCAAGCGTCTTACATCTAAATTATCTGCACAACAAATAACTAGGTCATAACCTTTCAATTGTTTTGGTACTAAAACTAAATACGGTTGTGCTTTAACCCCATTAAATTGTTTACTAATCGCTTCTGCTTTATTTTCTCCTAAGTGGCTTACATTATAGTGTTGATAAGTTAAATTCTTTTTCTCTACCTTATCATCATCAAAAACAGTTATGTCATAAATACCTAACCTTTCTAAATTATGTATTAACATACTACCTATACCACCTGCACCTATTATCATTATCTTTCTCTTCATTTTAACTACTCCATTCTATTGTTTCCTTTTTTGTAAAGAGTGAAACTCTCTTTAATTTATAACCCCAATCTGTTGCTACTACATATCTCCATATCTTTTCAGGAGATGACTCATAATATTCCATATCAACTACCGTTACTTTAACATATCTGCCTTTTAACACGGTATATCCCTTATAGCCAATATCATAATTATGAGAATTTCTCCATTTTTTCCAGAATCTTCTATCACTAACCATAAAATTACTTCCTAATTCCATTAATGAAATCATTTAATGTTAAATAATTTAATTTATTTTTATCTACATTATATAATAATAATATTTTTTTCATATTCTTTCTTAGTGATACTTCAGTAGTACCAACTAATTTAGCGACCTCTTGTTGCGTATAATTTTCTCTTCTAAAAATAGATACTAAATAAAAGCAAGCAGATAATGTCGCTATCGTAAATTGCGTACCGTATGCATCTAATTTCTGATAAACATTCTCTGTTAGTTTACTCACATCACCAACATATTCGGGATTGGGTAAATATAACTTTGACCCTACTTCTTGAATCAAGCCTTCGATATTCATTTGAGAGAATACCCAAGGTTTACCTAAATGGGTTGCTATCACTCTAGCATATTTTGATATTTCACCTCTAGATATCTTAGTTACATTGGAATGCTTTTGTACTGTGACAGCAATACCCGCTTCTTTCAATATATAATAAGTTAAACTTGCTGCCCTATTATCAATAGGTACTGCTCTCAATGCTTGCTTTTTATTTAGTAAATTGTAATACTTACTTACTCTACTCTTCAATACAGGTGCTACGTTATAATATGATAGATTCATATTGGATAGTTTCAACATTCTCAGATAAGATTCATTTAATGGATTGTTATGTCTTTGAGTAAAGAATAGTTTTCTACCCATAACACCAAACTTATTGACATCCCCTTTATGGATTGTCGAACCTAAATCCCAAGATTTGTTGGGTGCGCCTGTATAATCTATATTTGATATATTATAATCTACATTTCTAATCGTATCTTCAAATATATTTTTTACTAAAACAAGTCCACAATCTAAACAAACTTGTTCACCTAATCTTTCATCAAACACATTTCTTTCTGATTTACATTCTATACATTTCATAAATAACCCCTCTTAGATACTAGGTCTAAATTATCAAAATACTCTTTAGGTAGCCTATGATATTCTTCATCAGGTAATCTCATAGTATTAATTTGTGAACTTGATGCAACATCATTCATGAGGAACATTGCTCTTGCAGCAAATTGGTCGCCTACACTAGAGTTCCTATGTATATTGTCTATACATACACTAGTTGTTTTACCTAAAACAATATTAGCGTCTGTCGGATGTGTTACACTGTCAGCAGACTTAGTAAACTCATTACCTCTATCTAGAATGAATCTAGTAGTTTTAACTCTCTGAGTATTAGAGGAAGAACCGAGATTCTCCATTAATATCCAATCACATCTCTGTCCTCTAACTATCATCATAGTCCTTATACCTTTAAGTTTAAAGACTTTAATTTTATTAGGGAACTTAGTTTCTAATTCAACCAATAGTTCTTCGGCTCTTTTCTCAACTAATGATTGTGTTCTATTTTGTTCTAAGAAAGCATACATTAATTTTGTTTGGGATGCACTAGGTAATTCACCTAATAATTTTCTCCATAAGTTTTCAGGAGACACTCCCCATTTCTCTGACCGTTTGTGACCATGCCTATGAAAATTAACAAATGAATTTAAATCTTTAATTGCAATACTAGCCCAAACACCATCAGATAATTCTAATGCACATTCCTTATCAGAAATAATTTTTGTTTTGATTCTGACACTATGTTTCACCATATCACCATCCTTACTGTAAAATGAATATGGTGTTCTATTTTCTACTGAATGCATCACGTTAGGCGGAAATAATAACAGCCTACTAACATACTTATCCATCTTTGCGCTACTATTTTCAAAACAAGAACGATAAAATATTTTACTTAAGTTATCCATAATAATAGATTTGTTACCCTTTTCACCATTTAAGAAAAAATGAGGTTTGTTCTTTTGGAACACAATAGTTGAATCCCCATCCTTATACTTAAAAGTAATAATAGTTGTTACATTATCATTAGTTGACATAAATAAAAACTTATTTATTGCAGTACTAATACCCGCATAAATAGGGTCTAAACTATTTCTTTTTTCTTTATTAAGTGCAACAACTACCGGATATTCACCAAACCTATTGAGTTTACGTCTATAATCACGCTTTACATCAGTAGTACGGTATAGAAAACTAGTGGTATCATACCTGTTACTATCATCTGCTCTTGCTATTTTCATCTTAACTTTCATTCTTCTTCATCCCCAACAGTTTGAATCCCTTCAATTTCTAATCCAACCATGAAGCAGTGCATTGCAACCATTTCTCTAGGCAACCTACGGAAGTCAACCCAACTCATTGTGAAACCCATAACATTAGGTCTTTTTAGAGATGCTTCACAATCAGATGTATTATACCGATTGGTATAAGCCCCTGACTCTTTCAGTTTCTTTCTATATGCTTTAATTATTTTACTCTTAGGTAAGTTCTCGTAAATTATCTTCATTTATATTCCTCTCTTTATATTTTTTATATTCGTGTATTTCTACTATTTTTGTGAGGGCTACGTCCCTCGCTATATTATTGATGCTACTCATTGTTCTCAATAAGTTGTGCATAAATGTTAGGGGTGACATATTGCCTACCTCCAACTGTCTAAATCTTTTATTGATGTTTTTTCTGACTACTGAATCAGAAAACATATCATATATTTCCTGTTCTATTTCCAAGAACTCTTCCCTGTTTAGTTTTGACCTATATCTCATATTTCACAAACTCCACCCGCACAGGCAATTTCACCTTGCAAGTCAGTGTAATCATCGTATTCTTTTATATCTTTAAAATCTAAATCAGAAAGTTTACTAAACATTCCATTGTATTCAGATTCAGTTATTTCTTCAAATGGTGCTTGTTTGTAAGAACCATTATCATATGGTAAAACTGCTAGACCATTGTAATAATGTCTGTTTAACCACATCCATGCACCTACACCTTCCCATTCATCTTCACGAATTTGAACAGTTGCAGATACATTATGGGTATTCAATCCATCTCTATGACCACGTTGAACCCAACCAACAGAGAAGCGTTTTACACGTTCTAACATATCAATAGCAGATTCATGTCTAGTTATTATATCACCTTTAGGTGCTTTTTGTGGTATAGAGAATACTGCTTCGGTAGCACTAAAATAGTCATCTTCTATTAATTCAGGTACGTTATCTAATAGATACTGATATACAGGTTCTACTTTATTTACTCTAACTCTTCTATTATAGAATGGAGCATACCAAGGATGAATACCTGATGAAGTACCTAATACACAACTAGCCGTTCCTGATGGTTTAACACAAGTGACTCTTGCTGCTTTATTTATATTGAGTAAATTAGCAACTCTCTCATTTTCATTCTTTGCAACGATTGCTGCCTGTTCAATATCTAATAAAGTTACTTTATTACTTCCTATTCCTGTCATAGACACACCTAAAAGTGCATCTTTTTCAGTAGTTTTTTGCCAAACTTCACGTAAATAGTGGAAATCTGTATAACCTGCTTGCAATGTTCCTAAGAAAGTAGCCGCTTTAACTCTCTCTTCTAAATCTTCTTGAGATAAAACATCAGAAACATTACATTCTGTAAGGTTACAAAATTGATAAGGACGTAGGGCTATCTCACAACATGGGTTTGTTCCCCAATCTTTATCATGAGAGAAGTATATTCCCGGTTCTCCTGAGTTAGATAATCTAATTCTTTCCCATAAGTCTTCAAAGAAACCTTTTTCTATTCTATGTCTAAGTAAGAATGCTGAGTTATTTGCTCTACCTCTTTGTGGATTCTGTTCATACCATTTACCTGCTTTACAGTTAATCATTTCATTATCATCAGCACTGAATAAAGATATTAATGCTGCTCGTCTGATACCACCTGATAAAACTGCGTGTGCAATATGACATAATATATCATGACATTCTAAAGGAGTTAGTTGTGTACCTTCTTCTTTCTGTAATAACATTGTTTCAATTTTAACCAATGCTATTTTTAATGGTGCAGGACCGGGTGCTTTCCCACCACTAGTTTTTAGTGGCGCACCTTTAGGTCTAATATCATCATAATCAAAATTAGGTGAAGATGTTCTCATACCAAAGTATGATTCAAAAAGAACTTTAATTGCATCAGCCCAACCTTCAATAGAATCATTAATTAATATTCTTCTAAACTTATCAGGATTGGGTTTTCTAATAGTTGGTAGTTGTTCTACATGGTGTCGTTGTACAGAATAACCTACTCCTGTTCCACCTAATAACAAAAACATAGATTCAGAGAAACACTCTAAAGAATCTATTGGCATATATGCACAATTGTATAATCTATTAGGTGATAGTTCTATCGGTTTACCTGCAAATTGAAAAGACCTCATTGATGGAACTACCTTTCTAGTTTTAACAAAGTTCTCATAAACACTGATAATTTCATCTGCTATCCTAACATCACTACCATATTTTCTAATGTGCATTTGCATATTTCTCGTACAAATCTCATCCCAAGATTCTCTTCTATTTTCTTCTGTCTTATATTTAGCATACTTCGTAAATACATTGAACTCTGATAGCACTTTATTTTGTAATTCCATTTCTTTCATCTTTAACACCTTAATTTTTTTCTTTCTACTATTTGGTCAAATGAAGAGAATGAATGAACATATTCACCATTCTTCTTTACGACCCATTCTCTCTCGACCAAAAAGTTCCAAGATGGGAAGGTAGAAATTACATCAATTCCATATTCTGAAATTAAATCATCTACGTCTTTATATTGTTTATCGTTATATTCAATCAAGGTTTCCCCATCACAAATAATAACTGCTTTCATACTCACTGCTAGAACATATCCAACAGGGTAAAAGTCGGGCTTCATTAAAGTATAATCTTTATATTTTTTACTATCACGGTAAAGCCAACCTTGTGATTTTAAAAAGACTGGTAATATTTCAGTCGGTAGTATATTCGCATAATCGCATAACATAGGATTCCTCTCCTAAAAAGGTATGAGGGGCAGCATATTGTGAGGGAATGCTGCCACCTCAATTGTAGAGACATAAATACCTAAAGGGTATTTATTGGTTGCCTCCACCCTGCATACCGGGCATTAGCAGTACATCTGCTACTGAATCCCAGTCTGTTGCTGTAATTGTTTCTTTAGGTACTTGAATCCCATCAAGATATATCCAATGTGTTGGATGGTCTTGTATTTGGTCAAGCATATCATCTACTGTCATATTTTCCATTACCGTATGTCCGGTTTCATTTGCTATTGTTAATTTCATATTTTCACTTTCCTTGTATTTTCTCTACATTTTTATAGGTCTATAATTATTGCGACCTTCCCTCTAATAAACGACCTGTTAGAGCGTTTATTGTATTTTCATATTGAACACATAATGCCTTATGGTTGTTCAAATCAGCAACCAACTGATTGATTATATTTTGTGCCTTGTTTATCTCGGCAATATAATCCTCAATGGTTGGTTCTGCGTTCACTGGTTCTTCATCTTCTTTTTTACTTACTTTCTTTTTACTCATTTTACTCATCTCCGAATAATCCAATAGGCCATAATGTTGATACCACTACTACGCCTACTGCAAATCTCGCTAATGCTCCTATCTTACTCATATCCTTTCCTCCTTTCTTCTAATAGAGTTGCAATGGCTGCTGATGCATCATGTTTGCTTAGGCTTGCAAAGTCTCCTTCATAGCCTAAGTTCTTCAAATAGTTACATTGTTTTTCTGTTGCCATTTGAACATCCCCATTGTCTCTGTTTAGAATTTTTACTAGTGATTGGCGTTGAGCCTCAGTAGGTTCTTTGCCCGACATAATCCAATCCTTAATACTACTTAAGAACTTACGTTCCCAATCATTAATACCATCTAATTCTGAAAACATTCTGATACCATAATAGGTACATTTGTCTTCAAACTCTGAATCATTTTGATTATCTTCCATATTAGAAGCAATCATTTTATTCTTCTCTATTTGTAAATATCTCTGCCTTCTTGTCAACAAGTCATCTTTCTCTTTTTGAACTTCAAGAAGTCTTTCTGCAAGTTTCTTATCTTCATTGTCTGTCAACGTCTGATGCATTTCAAACATAGCATAAAACAATGTTAAATCATTCATTAACTTCTCAGTTGGATAACCTCTTGTTAAGATTTGTCTCTTTGGGTTTTCAGGACTATTCCATCTCCAAACGATACTAGCCATCTTATATGTAGGTGCGCCATAAGTACCTTTACTAGATTTACGAATTTTAGTATTATCAAAATACTGTTTATATTCATGATTATAGTATTTACCTACTTTACGAACATTCACTCTCATATCTAAATCCTTAACATGGTCAAACATTGTTTTGAATGCATCACCATTAGTATGCCACCAAGCAGTTTTCTTCATAGATTCAACTCTGACACTAATCCACTTCTCAATCATATCTTCTGATATAGAATCAATATCAACACCTGTATCTTCTGCAATTGCTCTCAATATTAAGTATGAATTGATGTGGTCTGAACCTACACATTCTCTTACACCATTTTCAGTATTTAATATTTCAAAATGGTACACAATATTATGTGAGCATAAACACTTACGTGGATGAGTTGTTACCCATTCAGGCATTTCACTTAATCCACTCCACCAACATTCACCAGTTGCTATCCATTCATGTTTCGCTTCATCATAATTATCAGCAACAGATAACTCAGTTAATTTTCTTTTCAGAATCTTATCCCACTTACCTTCACCTAATTCTCTTTTATATTTATATTCTTCTTCTATCATTTATCTCATTCCGTTTTTCTTTTGTCTTCTTCTATAATTTTGACCACATGGTTGGTCTGAACAGAACTTTTTGTTCGACTTACCAATAAACAATTTTCCACACTCTAAACACTCTACACCTTTACCTTGTTTAAATGATTTGATGTTTCTTTTTAGTCTATTTTTAAGAGCATTAAAATTATCATTTGCTTCTATTTTCCTAATCAATTTCCTTTTGTTCTTTGCTTCAACCTGACATTGTTCTCTACAATATTTTTTCACACCTAATGTTTTTGCACTATACACTGTAAAGGGTACACCACAATTTTCACAATGTTTGTTTGTTGGAGGGAACTTTGGTTTACGACTATCATACATTTCCTTTTTACACTTAGGTGAACAAAACAAATTATACTTCTGACCAACCTCTAAAATCTGATTCATACTAATAGGGTCATGACAAGTCATACACAAAGGTTCACTCAAACCTGCTCTTATGGCTAGGTAAAATGTTTGCCTCAATAGTTGAATATTCAACTTACCTTTTACTGTTGCACCGTCTTTTAACTCTAGAAGAAAACTATCATCAGTCATTATCCTCATCTTCCATTTTCTCAAATGAGCGCATTTCTTGTAGATGTGCTGTAAGAACTCTATCTAATTGTTTAAATAAATGTTCTGCACATCCTGCTATTTCTTTACGATATAACATCAACCAAGTCTTGTGTGCTGTATTAATTAATATTTTAGGATAATCATTATCATCCATCTTAACAATCAATGGTGGTAAATCTATATCATTAATTAATTTAGTTTCTATTTCCATTTGAAATGTATTCATTCATCCACCCCAAAAGATTTACCCAACATATTTTCATAATGACAATCATCACAAATTGGGCTGTCATATAATGGATAGCCGGGATTTGCTTGATGGAACTGAGATACACCGTTGAATCTCGGTCTAGAAATAGTTGCCTTTTTATTGCAACAGCCACATTTGAAAGTAGCCCTAGAATGGTTAATTTTAACCGCTTTCATTATGCTTTCTTCTACAAATGCATGATGAGTACGATTCACATCATTTCCGTAGTCTCTAATATCTATTAGATTCAACCCATCATTACACTCAATGTAATGTAGACCTAATTTGTATGTACCCATTGGGTCTTTAGCATAAAAATTATTCATTAAGCCCATCCTCCTGATTGTTTCATTTTCTTATCTGATGTAACAAAAATTGTCCCTGACTTAAGATGTATATGATACTCTTCTACCATCATCTCTAGGTCTGTTGACCATGTTTGGCAGCACGTGACTGCACAAATTTCTTCCGTTTCTATCGTTGTTTCTCCTGTTGTTGTTTTTATCTTCATTTTCATTTTACTTTTCTCCTATAAACATAGATGTATATTCTTCAGATATATACGGCTTGCTACATCTAATACAAAGCCACCTGTTGCTAATTTTACTTTTACGATGTTCCATAATATACAGACATCCTTTACATACTAATTTCATATTATTCTTCTCCTTTCATTTTATCATAACACTCACTACAAATCCTACCGTTGTGTGTGTGCCGAATCCTTTTATTTAGGCCACAACCTGAACATCTTCTTACCATGATACTCATATCTTAAACCCCAATAATCTTAAACTAATAAATATTACCAACATGATAAAAAAGAACTCCATTAGTCTTCACGCTCCAACTCATCTTCCATCTTGTTTTTTATATCTAATATTATTGTTTCATCATCAATGATATCTAATAGTTGCTTCGTCACTCCTTCCATGACTGCTGCTATTGATGTTAATGAATCTTCAATTATTGTTCTGTGAATATTACTTGCCAATGGTGGCATCTTTTCATAAAATTCTATCATCTGATTAAAGTGATGTTTCATCATTTCAAAATTCTTAATATCATTTAATTCCATATCTAATCAACCACTCCGAAGCATATGCTTTACAAAGGCACATTTCTATATCCTTGTCACCCATACTATTTTGTTTTACAACCATACCAGTGTCGTGACACTCTTTACATTTTAACAATCTACGTCACTCCAATCATCTTCTATTACCTTGAGTCTTTTCTCAATCTTATTAAGTCTATTATTTAAAGTAAGCATTTGTCTTTGTAATTTTTGGCTTTCGGGTTCTGTTAACCCTGCTAATTCCTTAGCAGCATTATTCAATTCCTCATTAACCAAATTACCATATTCTAGTAATTTCTTAGATACATGAGTTTTATTAGCACTAAGTACCCTATCAATTTCTCCTCTTTTGAGGCGCATAGTATCCAACTCATCACTAAAGTGTTTCAATACTTTCTGTATTTCATCTATCTGAGTTTGGCTAGGAACTATATCCTTTACACTAGGATATTCTTTCATCAGGGATACAAGATACTCTTTAATCTCTAAATCAGTTGCTAGATTTTTCATCCTATTTCCTTTATGTCTAGGATTAGTTTCACACTCAGGACAGAACTTCATCTTCCACTTATGTGAAGGTACTCTAAATTGTTTGTTACATCGGTGTCCGTCTTCCATTATTTTTTGGCAATTGTTATATGGCATATTTATTCCTCCTCATTTTATCTTGGAACTGTTTCTTTCTTAAGTCTATCATATTATTGTAATGGTTATCAGGCCACCAATCAGGCTCTTGTGTTTTCCATGTAGCGAAAGTGTATTTCTCGTTTAGATAGTATTCACGATATGCTTTCACTGCATCTTCATTCTTGTATTTGTCAGGCATTGCTTGAGCAAATGGGGTTTGACCAATATCAGGTAATAAATCATAGGTTTTTGTTATCTGATAATCATACTCCTTCAAAGTTTCTTCTACTTTGTGAGTCTTCCCATAGCGTATTGTATATTCTTTGCACAATTCATAGCAATGATTCCATAAGAATGAAAAGTTTTGCTTGCTTTTTCTAGCCCAAATAGTACAAGGGTGATTCAACATTACAGGTTTGTATGGTGAATCTATACCATGATGATGCAAAATTGTTGATATCATTTGCATACTTTCTGTTGGCATCTTGACTACGTGCTTATCTAACATTTGTTTGGCGCATTCTTTTGGTGTATTACTTAGTATAAATATATTCATTTTAATTATCTCCGTATTGGAATATGATTAGTCGGGAACATCTTTTGGCTCTTGCTCAGTTACCCTCGATGTATTAACTGACAAACCCGACTCTCAACTAAGGAAAAATTTCTAGAACTAATAAACTGAGGTAGCATGACGCATGTAACAATAAAAATCACCACAAAAAATATTGTTAAACCCCTAAGCAAGATATCTAGAAGATTTTATTATTAAGATAAAACCTTAGTTGTGAACTACATAAGTAGTCGTGAGTGTGAATATTCGGAGGGTAGAGGGAAGTTCCTAAGATGCGTAGTATATAACACATGAACGAGTATAAAGCCTGAACTAATTACTGCATAAACCTCTACCCTAAACCGAATTTAGAGTATTTTTATTTTAAAGTCTTCATTGACTATGAGTGTTAAAGGGAAAGTAATAGTTCTATGCCATCACCACGTGGGTAAGTCATCAGCAGACCATTGCCTCTAGCGGAAGCAATTCTTACTGATTATCTGTTTGAGATTACAGATATATTAGTTTTACAAGTTTTGGTAATACGACAACTTTCAAGTAGAGCAAGTGCTTTCACACAAACATGACCAATTACAACAAGCATAATACTTATTATAACTTACTACTCTATATTGAATTACTTTGCTAATCTAGAATTAGCATCAAGCGACTTTTATGCTTGACATCACTCATCCACTATATCTTTTTACTTTTTTATGTTGGTAAAACCCCTATTTATAACACCCTAAAGAATTGTAAATTAGCCCGCTAAGACTATTCTACAACTTCTCCACTTAAAGGGTGAGTGTCTTTATGTATTGATAATAAAACTAAGTAACCTATTAGGTCATTAATTATATCATCATCCGATTCTAATGAATCATTACCACGTGATAAACGACTTAACTTATCATCTATCCTAACTCGCAGTTGTTCATCTGTATTAGATGTTGAAAATATTCTAATTGGATTCAATGCTGAATCACCATATTGCTCATTCTTTTCAATAAGCATTCCTTTGATATCATCACACTTTTCTTGTATTAATAGTGCTACACCTTCAAGAGGTTTTCTTGTGTAAGGTTGTTGCATTGTTCGTGGAGGTGTGTACTTGACATCATTCTTCCCACCAAACATTGTTATGCGTCTACTTTCTGTTTCTTCTTCTATTGTTTCTTTTATTTCTTTATCCATGTTAATCACGTTATTTTTTTAATGCTATTCTTGTTTCCACTCGTTTACATTTAGTGGAAACGACAAAACGATATACATATTGTATTGTATGTTTATCACTTTGCCCTCGATTATTCGTTTCTCTCGTTTCCACTGTTTTTCATAGAGAGAGAAATAAATAAAGAGAGAGAGAAAAAAAGTATGTATGTATGTATGTAAATGTAATAAATGATAATGTATATTATAATGATATACATATATTCTATATCTTATTCATTTTGTTCTACCTCTCGTTTCCACTCAAGTAGAAAGGAGGAATGTTAATCAAAATGACTAAGATATAATTTAGTTATCTTATATTATATAGGATACTAGATACTGATATTTTTATCAAATAATACATATTGTATTAATAATGATTCTTTAATCATTAGTAATAATAACTGATGTCATATTGGTGGTAAAATATTTATCCTTTGAATAATACTGCTTTAAGTATTAATTAGGTTATTCTTGCACACGAATGATGTTTGGTCAGTTGCTACAAATCAAGTCGGCTATGAGGGTATATAAAGGATGTGGTCAAGTTTTCGGCAGCCTCTATTTTAAAACAATACACAACCATATGGTATTAAACACTTTGGCACTTTAAGACCTTAAAATAAAAAAAGGAGGAATAAGGCATTAAAGCCCTATTCCCCCAATTAGTACTCACAAAGAGTCAATCCGTTTTATTCTTCCTCCTGTGAAGAAATCCCTAGACCATCTAGAGAACCATCCCAACCTGCTTTGTAAAGCGTAGTTGCGTTTTTACGAATTGTCTTTGTGAGTGTACTTGCGTAATCTGCACCATTTTCGAAATGAGTATTCTTACTTTTACCGTGAGGCAATAGTAGTGCTTGAACACCAATACAAGAATCGAATGCGTTAGCGAATGCTGTTTCAACATCCGATACTATTGCATCAACTGTACTTAGAGCAGCAGCAGATAGAATACCTCCACCACCTCTTCTCCAAGGATATCCATGACACCCTCTTAGAGATTCTTTCAAACTCTTAGTCATTTGTTCTTGCATCTCGGGTTTATTATCCCCTGTTGCCATTAAGTGAACCGCTACGATTTTTAGACCTTCATCGAGTGAACCTCTATCATCTGCCGCTATCATTGTTTCTACTTTCTTTTTTGTATCTTCCCATGTTTCCATTTTTAACACCTTTATTATCATTAACTGATTGCCTTTGTGAGCATAATAATAGCCGAAGTAGGGCTTATTAAAGGGTTCTATCAAAGTAGAACCATATGGTAGTATTTATTTAAATGTATAATGAAATATTATGTATTACAACCATATGGTGTGGTACTTTGAGAACACCCTTAAGTACCCTATATCCGGTGTATATTATGTTAAGTGGGGTTGAATAGATACTTAACAAAGGAGATAAAAAGAGGAATTATTATGACAGATATGACAAATGAACAATGGGAAAGTAAGAAAACACTAATTGAGGCATGGTTTGAAAACCATCCTGACTGGCAACAGAATATTGAATTAATTGCAGTACCGCAATTAATCGCTGCTGCTGATAAGAAACCAGAATCTAGAGATGCACTTTATGGTGCTATCAGAACATGTTTCGCAGATATAGCAGATAAACCATTCAGGTCGGGTAGAGGTTCAACTATGCCTGATTCAGTACTTATTGCAAGAGATGCGGTTCTATCCGCTTATCATGCTGCAATGGTTGTACTTTTCAATGAAAACGAATCAATACGCACACTAGAAATGAGACACGGTAAATCCGGCGGCGGAAATTATGCAGATGCAATTGAGTTTGCTGACGCAAATACTGCAAGCCGAAGACAAATGATGAATAAAGCATATTCAGATTTCACCAAAAATACAGATAACGCACCTTACCTTTGGGACGGAGAATCACCCGTTTCTTTGGTTGGTGGTTCTTCTCAGGAGGAAGAATAAGTTAGGTAGTATCAACCCTACTTAACACCTTAATCGGGCAGAAATGCCCTTTTTAAGGTCATAATACCGCAAAGCAAATATTACAACCATATGGTAGTGCTTTGACTGCTACCAGTTAAATACCCTATGCTGGATGTATAAAGTGATAAATTATGACGCAAACAACTAATAATACAATACAAGAAACAAAACCTTACAGATATAAATTATCAGTAGGACATATGAAATCAGGTTCAGCCCAAATATTAGTCATTAAAGAATTGACTGTGCAAGGTGATGATTTTGCAGAATGTTTTTCTGAATTATCAGCAGGGTTGAAAGCCTTTCAAACAATGGAGTTGAAATAAATGAGTATAACATACAAAAGAACAATGAACATGAAATATGCAAACACGAAACTGAGAGATTATCATTATTATGAGTTTTTAGAATCATTAGATGATTGGGGAATTAATGTATCTAATAAATTCGAAACTTCTCCTGTTGGTAAATATGATAAGAAAACTACTGAAACAGTTTCAGAATGTTTAGTTGGTGGAAAACCAATGTTTACTTCACCGTATCAATGGTTATCTGCTAGTATAGTTAGAGATATGAAAGATAATGGGTGGGAAGATATTGAATTTAATGTTTCAGAAGAAGAAACCATTAAGTCTATTTGGCATGAGCCAAAAGGTAGTCATATTAATATGACAAATATGGCATCTGTTGAATTAGATAAGTTTACAGGAACACCTTCTCAGGATTATGTTATAGGATACAATCTTCAATACTCTATTCCTGATGATGAAAAGGTTATTTTAACTTCTAGTCTTAGAAACTCAGGTGATGGTTTAGTTTTATCATTTAATATTAGTTGGGAATCTGCAAGAGTAAAGAAGGCTGCTACCATTAAAGAAAGAATGGTTGATAACATTATTTCTGATGTTGGTTTAATTCAACATATATTTGAGAATAGTTTTCAACAATGTTTTAGAGATGTTGCAGATGAAGAAATTAACTTTTTGCATGAGCCTGAATTAGAATGTTATTTTGAGCATATTACAGAATCAAAGACAGAATGTAGTCCTGATATTGTAGCATTAACTAGAGAAGCAAGATTGAAACATGGTGAGAATAATGAATGAATGTGATTGTGGTAAAATAATATCAAGTAATAAAAGTAAGTGTAAAGAATGCAACGAAATTATAGAGGAATATTATTTAGAATTAGAGGCAGGGGGAGAATAAGTATGTTAGAATATAGTATGAAATGTGGTGAATGTGGCTCAACAATTGAAAATGATTGTACATACAAAAGAGGTGATTTTAATATGTTCACTAGAAAACCAATGACAACAATTTGGTATATATGTATAAATGAGAATTGTGGAGTTAATCTACCTTTGGATGTGATATAATGTATAAAATAGTAAGAGGTTATTATGAAGGAAATAATAGAGTAATCAAAACAGGACTAACTCTTGAAGAAGCACAAGCACATTGTCAAAACCCTGAAACAAGCGGTTCAACTTGTTCGGATTTAAGTAAGCGTGGAATGTGGTTTGATTTTTATACGGAGGAATAATATGTATTCATTATTTACAAAGAAACATTTTGAATGGTTAGTATGTATGATTGTTGAAATAGACGTACCACCTGATAAGGTAGATATTATAATTGAAAAACTAACAAAAACAAATAAGAATTTTAAACCTGCTCTGTTTAGAAAGGCTATTACAATTTATCGTAATCAGTCAGCAGGTGGAATATAAGATTCAAGTTCTCTTGATTAAACATAAGGGATTTAATCGGCTTCGGTTGGGTTAGATTGTTTGTGGATTCAAGCCTAATGTTTGTTAATAGGTACGCAACCCTATTCAAGCCACTGAAGTTAGGTAGAGTAGAGAGAATAAGAATAAGGTGTGAGTATCAAAGAGGTGATACTCCTTAAAACTGAACCACGTTTATGAGTTCCTAACCGAAAGGTAAACCACTAATGCATGAGTGCTTTAGGAACAATAAGATATGAAAGCAGTTCCGCCTTATTATAAATTCAAAGGTCTGTAAGTTAAAAACGGTACAAGTACCAGCCCAAGAAAAGACGGTTAATGTTAAACAAAAGCATTTACTAGTTAAGATTGATTACCGAGCACTAGTCGGTAGGTAGGATATCTTTTCATTAAGTGTGTTTAACCTCTTAACCCGATTTTTCTTTATTTTAATGAGGTCTGCGGCAAAGCGCATACCATATGGTTGTACGTTTTTTATACCGTACCATATGGGTAGTAATTGGGGTATGGGTGCGTAGCAGGGTTCAAATTTTTTTTATTAAACAATCAAAAAGATTTTTTTACTGTGATTAATCTTATCTTATTTAGTACAAAAGGCACTATATTTAATTAAATAGAAGGGAATATAAATATAATAGAATAAAAAAACGCTCTTGCATAAAGATACAGGCATAATCTAATTGTGGTATTTGTAGCAACAAAATTCTAATTGTGGTATTTGTAGGAACTATAAAATGCATTAACTGTACAATCTTATATCGGGAATGCATTGTTTTAAAAATAAAAAAAATCGCAAGTGGTGAAAAAATGACCGCCCATTTTTCGACAAATTACGGGGTTAACATTTTAAACCGGATAGAAGAGGCTAAAGTATGATACCTGCCGCCTTCATTCACATATTGCCTAACTGGGCGATTTGGGTAATTGATTTTGTGGGTAGATTTCATGAGTAATAGTTGGTTTAATATTATTAAAAACCAAGAAAGGACTTTTGTAATCGAATCTTATTCTACCGAAGATGAACCCTACAAGGATATTTCTGTAAATGTTTTTCTTACTGCTAAAGAATTGGGAATTGAAGAAGATTTTACACAAAAAGATATTCAAGATGTATTGTTAGAATGGATTGGAAATAATATAGGTACAGTTAGTGGTTATTATTGGTATGAAATTACAGCAGAAGGTAAGAAAAGAGATTGGTTAAATCCGAGGGGAGATTATGAATTGGTTTGATATTTTAAAAACTCAAGGTTTAGTGAATTTGCCTAAGTTCAAAGTTAAACCGTTTAATGCTGCAAAGCCGAGCGAAGAAGATAGAGAGTGTAAAGATAAAATTATGAAAATTTTTGATTTTACTGAGAATTTTCAATTCCCTATGATGGAAGATATAGTAGAGGGTTATGATGATATAAAAATTGAAAATGATGCAATTACGTATATCAATAGAATAGATGAGGATAGAGTAAAACGTATCACCATTACTAAAAAAGTAGAAAAAGATAATGTAGATAAGATACCCGAAGAAGCATTTTGTAAGTTATTGGATTTTCTTCAGAAAAAGAATACTTCGAGACATGAGGAGGTAGTAGTAGATGGACAAACATTTACAGTATTTTGTTATAAAGCCCAAATGCTTTTGTATGACTCATACAAACAAGGAAAAGGTAGTAGTCAGACATTTAGAAGAAACAGACAGCATATAGGAATCCTTTCTCCTTCTTCATCTCATCTAGGTATAGGTTTTGTAGTCCAATTAGATATATTTTGGGATGATGATAATATTACTGAAGAACTTTTAGATTTCATAAAAACAATGGAGTGGCCTATATGAGTTGGTTTAATATTCTTAAAAATGAAATGAGGAGTATTAATTTACCCAAATTTAAAGTTAAACCTTTTAATGTGAATAAACCTGATGAAGAAGATGATTGTGAACGAAAAGTCAAAGAGATAGAAAATAGGTTGTATGCTAGAGAACTTATTAGTGACTCAGAAATGAATGCATTAGAGAATGATTTAAAAAATATAGCATTAAATTTTGATGTGGCAGTTAGGAAAAGACCAGTTCGTGAACATATTCAGAGATATTCAATAAAATTTTCGCCACGTGGTTATTTATTGGGAGAAGATTTTTCTGAGGATGAATACTTAAAAATGATGATTAGGGTTGATAGACAAATATACGGTTCAAAACCCAGAATTGGGGTTGAAAAGTTTGCTGAGTCTAGTTTAAGTGAAGAAATATATTGTAAAGTACTGGATACTATTGAACGTGATGTGATTATAGGCGAACCTAATTTTAGTTATCTGAAAATAGAAGATGGTTCAACTGACCTAATTACCTTGGCAGATATTAGAGAAACTGATGGGTTACTTATTGATAGAGGTAGGGAGTTATCATGTATAGTGGGTGATAAAGAGTATATGATGAGTTTTAATGTAGAATGTTATTTGGTTTCTAAAGCACCGGGGTATTTGAAGCAAATAAGTGAGAATGAAAAGGCTGCATTAATACAATCATTACTTTTAATAAATCGTTATATTGATAATATGAATGTTAAATTTACGGAGTGAGAATAATGTGGTTTGATATTTTAAAAAATGAGATGAGAACAATTAACCTACCTAAGTTCAAGGTGAAACCTTTTGACGTAAACAAACCTGATGAAGATAAGGATGACTGTAAAGATAGAATGTTCGCACTACAAAATAAAGTACAGAATACCCCATTATATGATGATAATAGTATATTCGATAAAGTTCGTGATAAAGGGACTAGTGGAGGAATCGAATATTATCGTATTACTAAAGACCTCGCTCCCGAAGGTTATTCTGAAATACATGGCCCTGACCATTTTGTATCTCAATTTTATCTATATCCCATGACTGCATATAATGCAAAGATTATGGGAGGGAAGGATAAAAATCATTTTGAAATAATAGTAGAGGAATCAAGATATACAATGAATAAACAGGCAGAGAAAATTCCTGAAGAAGTTTATTGTCGTGCTTTAGATTTAATTGCTCAAGTATCCCCTGTTGTTAATGGTGGTAGGTTTATGAAAGACCCATATAGAGTTGGTGATTGGAAAATATATTATGACCCTAGAGAATATCATGGTGCAGGAAATTTAGGTTTTAATGAGTGGGGTGGTGTAAGTAAAAGAAGGGCTATTCACATCCATTCAGATAAATACCCCTATGAGTTTCATATGAGTAATAGTATAGAATTGGTTATAGGGGAACATGGGGATATGCCAGTAGAAGAGTTTGGACTTGATGTTGCACTAAAAGAAATTGTAGCCCACTACAAAAATATAGAATTTAAATGGAATTAGTATGGATTGGGATTATTGGGAAGCACAATTATTAGGTTTTTCAAATCCTTATTATATTGAAAGTAAAAAGAATTGGAATACAGAGAAACCTATGAAAGTTGCTTTCTTAGAATGGTTAGGAATGTATCATATTTTGGAAGAAGAATAGACAGCATTATATCCTTTAGCCAATGTTGACCGTTTGCTAGTGATAGCGGGTTGTGGTGTAATGGTTGATTATCGTACTGTATTATCTTCTACTGGCTTCTTACCTATATTCAATAGATTAGGTGGATTTGTAGAAGAGACTGCTTTAGATTTATCAGGGTTAGCAATGGAAGATTTCAATAAGTTTACTGTTGGTACATTAACAGAAGAAACTGTGGTTTCATTCATTACACCAATACTAGGAGAACCATTAACGCTTTCTTTACAGGCCGCTAAAGAGCAGATGGAAGAATTAGATGAAAATGAAGAACCTATGGCTTTAGATACATCAACTAAGGATTTAAGTGCAGAAACAATAAAACAATTAGAAGAAATAGGTCTATTTGATGCAGCAGCAGCAGAAATGGATGGTAAGATACGAGAAAAAATATTGCAAAAAGTTATGGAAGGGGAACTATCTAATACTGAGCAACTTAAATTAAAACAATTTATTAGCCATGCTTTAAAACAAATAGCAGAAACACTTGAATTTAAGAATTATGTAGGACATACCTTCATTAGAGCATACGATATGTTAATTGTTGAGCAAATAAAAGATATGGGTGGATTAGAAGATTTAACTGCTGTTGACCCTGACCCTCCAAAAGACGTATCAGATGAGTTTGTTATAGAAGATGTAGAAACATGGCAAGATAAAATGCGAGAATACAAATCATTAGATTGGAAAGATACCATTAAGAGGGAGTAAATTGGATTCGATGTTAGAATGTCACAACCATGATAAAATCATGGATTCTTTATTTGAAGAAGATAATACGTCTATAATAGTTAAGCGTGAAGATGATAGTAAATCCTTATGGAAGTGGTTAGTTAGTATAATGAGGTGGTAATTTGGAAAAGTTATCAGATTGGTTTGAACAATTAAAAATGACAGGTACGGTTTCTACTACTTCTACTGCAACAAGTGACCTGTTTAATAATAAAACAGTTAATCGGAGGTTAAAACGTGGCAAAAAGAAAAAAACCACTAAAGAAAGTTGAACCTGTTATTTCAATGGGTACTGGTAAATCTCGAGTAGAGTATTCAGGCGAAGAATTTTCTAAACTGTTTAATGATTGGAAAACTACTGCTAAAGGTATTTCAGCAGCAAGTATGGGTGTGACTAAATTCAAGGGAACTCTTTATGATATTCTAATGAATCACGGTATTGTTGGTAGAATAATGGGTAATTCAGGCCCAAAAGAAACACCGGGTTTGGCTAAAGAGATAGAACTTTTAGAAAGAATGGCGAAACAACCTACTTTCAGCCCACAGGAATCTAAAGAGTTTGAAGCCATAATAAGTAAGTTAAACGAACATGGGGCAACGGATAGTGATTTGAATCCTAGAAATATTGCATTTGAGGGTATTGTAGGCATTAGACCTAGAACTAAAAAACCAGTAAAGAAAACAATATATGGTCATTATAGAACTGATGATTATATTGAATATAGAACTGACTATAAAAACAAAGTTGAAAGTGTTAGAGCAGCAGATGATTCTTGGTGGGATACAAGTAAAGGTGAGGCTACACCACCAATGTGGCAAGCAATTTATGGTGATGGGAGTCTTTCACCATTTAATAAACCGGGATTAGTTGCTGTTGTTACAGCAGGTGCTAAAGCAATAATAGATGTAGTACATCATATTGAAGAAGATGCGCCTGTAAAAATAGAACAAGCAGGTGCAGCAAAATTTGCATACGAAGGTATCTCAGAAATTAGACAGATGATGAAAGTTATGGTTAGGGATGATGAGTTTACCACAAAGGCAGGAAACTTTGCTACTACTAGGGCTAGAACAAGATTGATGGGTACTCCTATCAATGTAGCAAATAATACTGAAAGTGAGAAAGTCAAAACATTGCTGAATGCTAAAGGTACTCCGGGTTTTGTTGAAGATTTCTATATTTATATTTCTAGAAGACAAGTCAATCATATGGCTAAATTAGCAGGTTGGAAGCCTCCTGTTAAAGAAGAACCTAAAGAAGGTGAAAAATTGACAAGTAGTGATAGAGAAGTTAAAGATTGGAGAACTATAATGAAGGTGATAGCATGAGTTGGATGGATATTGTAAAAGATGATGATGATGATTTAGAAACAGAAGTTTCAGGATATAAAAGACTCTTAGAAGATAAAATTGCTAGATTAGAGGCTTCAAAAAATAGAACTCAAGTAGAGGTTATTATTAAATCTCTGATAGAAGAATTGAATGCAAGAAGTATGTATTACTTTGATATTTATGGTGATGAAAAATGAGTTGGAAAAGATATCTTAAAAGACAAGACAGAGGATTAGGTGATACCGTTGAAAGAATCACAACAAAAACAGGAATCAAAAAAGCCGTTGATTATGTTTCAGATAAGACGGGTGTAGATTGTGGATGTACCACAAGAAAAGAATATTTGAATAGGAGGTTTAACTATGACTAAGTGGCAAGAGATAGTAAAAGAAGCCGAATGTAAAATCAGAATATGTGAAGCAACTGATTGTAAACATAATATGGATAGGCGTTGTACTTTGGATAATGTTAATTTAGGAATTAAAGCAAATTGCTTATCATATACAAGGTGATTTTTTGGTAACTAGAAAACGATGTGTTCTTTGTAACCATGAGGATAGGTATGACATTGAGCATAGAATCGAAGAACTACATATTAGTACAGACATTATAGATAGAGAATATGATTGGTCTAGTGGTACAACTTCTAGACACCAAAGAAATCATATGGGAGAATACGTTAACTCATCTAATCCTAAGTGTGGGTTGTGTGTTAGTCCTATTAGAAAAGAATTGGAAGAACAATTACACTCAGGTAATATGACACCAACCACCGCAGCAAATATTGTAGGATGTTCAGAAGAACAAATAGTGCGTCATGTAAAAAATCATTTGCAGCCATTAGTTCAACAATCCGCAGCAAATATAATTGCTGTAAAGGAAATAGATGAGATAGAAACATTAGAAAGAAATATTGGTAGATTAGATACTATGATAGAATCATTATTTGACGAAGGAAGTACAGACCCAAAATCTATTGATAGTTTAACCAAACTTGCTAGAGAGATTAGAGAGAGTCTAAAGTATGTTATGGAGTTCAAAGGTAAACTTGTACATAAGAGGCAAGATACAATTATAGTTGCACAAATGCAAATAGTACAAGAAGTATTGGCACAAAACCATCCTGATGTTTGGTTAGATGTTAGAAATAAGATGAAGGAGAAATTACAATGAGTTGGTTTGATATAGTTAGAAAATATTATGATGATGAGTTAACTGAAAAAGATATTAAAGAATCAATTGAGAATATTCTTGGAGAGTTTAGTACAAGAGGTTACTTTCAAAAAAAGAAGGTGTATAAAATTGATGCACTAGTCAAAGAAATGAAAAGATTGCTAAAAGAAATACAAAATGATGAAGATGTTGGTGTGGGCTATGAGTTTTATTTTAATACAGAAGAAGTATTAACCAAACTGACTGAAGAAAATAGATTAGAAGATGTCATAATAGAATTATTAAAAGACACGGATAACAATGAGATGGGGTATATGATAGGTGGAGACAGTTTCAAACTAGTTGATATTTATGAAGAACCATATAATGAATTGGAAACATATGTTTTCCAAACTGAAGAAGAATTAAGAAATGCTTGAGGGGATAGGTTACAATGACTACCTTAGATGATAAATTAGCCGTATTGGATTCTGCTAAAAGAGTGCAAGCCACAATAACCAAAGAAATAAGTGATATTAAAAGTGCAGGTACATTGCCAAAAGAAATCACCAACGCTTTGAATGGTATTCAGAGAGGAGTGAATGAATTAATCAAAGAGATTAATGATAAGATATACAGGCAGACTACATTGGGGGATTTTGAAAATGAGTAATTTATTGAAAGCACTTCCGAGACAGACTGCTGATGATTATAGGAGGATTTTAGTCAATCTCTATACTGATAAACAAATGAATAAATTTATTTCGGAGACTGTTGGGGCAAATGTTGCAGGTAGAAGAAAAGCAATACAATATTTTTTAGATAATCCTGAATCATTTGCTGAGATTAGAGCCATTGATGGAGTAGATGATAGGGCTAAGAAAATACTAGAGGCAATAAAGAATATCAAAACAGGTCAACAAGTTGGCGGTAGTAAAGGAAGTCAATTCCCTAATATATTAGAGAAGTTCAAATCAGGCGACATACAATCTTTACCAAATTGGTCTAACTCTGCTAACACTCCTGAGACAAAAAAGGATAGAGTAAAGAATGTAAGAGATAATAAAACAAAATTGTTTGATGCAATCAAAAATTTTGATGAAGCAAAACAAACTCAAGCATATGAAATGCTAAAAAATACTTACAAAATTGACAAACCTGCACCCGATACATATACTATAACTTCTAGACCTAATTCTCAAAAAATGATTGCATATTTGAGAAAAGTTGTTACTAGTAGCAATATTCCTAATAGAGTCAAAACGCAGATATTACCTGATACAGATATATTTGGTGATAACTATAACGAATTGTTTCCAACTTTAGTTTATATTATAGAAACTAGGCAACTACCTACTGATGCATCAGGTGATTTGAGTTCTTCTGATTTTCAAAGACCTAAGACCAAACTATCAATTGCCACTAAACAGGCTTTGAGTGGGTTGAGGGGTAGTGACTCTCCTGAAGGATTAAGAAAAATAATGAGTAACATAGTAAGTACTACTAAAGAGAATATTAAGAATAAAAAGGTATATCAAGATAATAAATTTTTACAAGAGGTTGCTAAGAGTGTTGAATTAAAAAAACAATTTGAGGAATATGTTAGAAGATTATCTGCTGAAGTGTCGTTAAATAAAATACCTGCTGATGATTATGATACATTAAATGCAGAAGAGGAATCTGATGTATATGATAAGTATGGGTTTGAGGATGCTCAAGATTTTGATGATTGGTTAACTGCTTATGAGGAAAGAGAAGATGCCTTTTCTGCTATGCAACTAAGAGGTGGTTCGTATGTGTTATCATCTGTAAATGATTTAAGGTATTTATCTGATTTATTTACAGAAGAGGATGTTGATTTAAAAGAAACATTCATGAATATCAATAGAAAAGAGTTAGGAAATTATAGTAAGAGGTTTAGAGAGTTCAAAGATTTAATTCCTATGTTATATGATATAGGTCTAGAGTTAGACTTGGTAGAAAGAAAAAAAGGTTTCGGGTTGTATTATACTAAATTTAAAAAAGGCGATGCAGAAGAGAAGAAAGAAAACTATGAGTTAATGTTAAAAGAACTAATTAATAACGGCATGTATAGTAAGATACGCCAAGGTCTGCGAAAAATAATTTATGATTCTATGAAAAAAGTCGTAGAAGATAATTATAGAGTAAATGTTCAAGGTGTTACTGAACCTATAAAAATCTTAGAAAATTTAAAAATAGCAACCAAAAAAGTAGAAAGTAGTGAGGTGGAATCAGATGAGTGAACAATTCGATACTTGGTTAGAAGATTTAGATTTCTTTGATGAAGTCATGGATGCAATTATAAGAGGTAGAACTATTGCATTAAACTCAATATTAATGCCTTATGTTACAGGTGGTTCTGAACAAGAAGATGTTGATATTAAATCTATAAGAAGGGAATTTATAAAACATGTAAGAGAAAATACACCTCCTAGTGATATAGCATACGCAATCCTATTAGCAGAGAAACAAGATAATCCTGAAACTGGTATGGCGGGTAAAGTAGGTAGAACTCAAGATATTAAAATTAACCCTAAATTTTTTGGAAGTACAGCCGATAAAGAAACAGGTGAAATAACAAGCACTTCATATAAAAATGCAATTAGAGATGAAGTGAATAAGTATAAAGGGTTTGCAAGATTTCCTGAATCAACCAAAAGAAAGGTGTTGGATTTATTCTATGACTATGCTAGGGATTCGTCAGAAGGATTAAAAGTTGCCTTCGGAGATATTGCATCAGCAGATACTATAATTAAAGATACGTTAAAACCTATTTTGAGAAACTTACTTTTTGATGGTAAAACTGTTACAGTTAAAACAGTAATAAAAGGAATAAATACTTCACTTAATAAAATATCATTATCCGATGAAGGAAGAGATAATTATTTGAGCGACCCTGTAAAGTTAAACGCTCATATTTCACAATTAGAAGATTTGTCTAATAATTATTCACATTTGAAAACACGACTATCAACAATTCTTAGGAAATTAAAATCTATTAATGTATCCGGTCAGGAAGATATTAGGAAAGTAAGTGTTGATTTATTGGTTGGTTCTTTATCTTTAAAATCATTAGATAGAAGGGATAAGATATATGCTTATTGGGAAAAGAAACATGATTCGTTTAGTAAATATATTGACGCACAAGATGAATTTATAGAATCCTATGAAAAATATCTTTCTACTGAAAGAGTATCCGAAGAAAATATGCCTAGTATCCTTCAACGTATAGCACAATTAAAAGAAGTAAGATTAACTTCCGAAGATAATTATATTGTCAAAGTACCTAAACAAAGTATTGAAAAAGATGATAAAAGTATTGAAGCAATATTACTATTAGGAGATTTTTTGCAGGGGTATTTGAAAGACCAAGAGACATTTCAAAGTGTTGAATTAGACACTGCTACTTCTGCTGCTAGTGATTATGATTCAATGGATGTTAGGATAGAACCTGAGTTTGCAGAACAATCCACAAAAACTCAAACAGACTTAGCAACTAGAGAAGCCTTTGGTAATAAAACTGAAAATGCATTATTTCAGGATATAGAATCATTCAAAACTCTAAAGGAAGTTGACCCATTATTCCAATATGTTTGGGGTCAAGGTGCATTTGGAAGGGTCGCTACTTTTAAGAAAGACATTCAATCATTGAAGCGTAGAGCAAAGAAATATGCTAGTAAAATAAATGTAGAATTAAATGAATCAGATTTTAGTAAGTTGGAAAATTACATAGATGATTTAGAAGAGTTTGCTACTGAAGATAAAGTAAAAGAGTTTTACTATCTCCCATTAACAAATAAGTTAGTGGATGAGTTTAAATTAGAAAATAAAGAAGGTCTAAATAAAAAATTATTAGAACATTTTGATATAATGTATGATATTCTAAACTTGGGAACTGCATCAGAAAAGGCTGCTATGCCTACTGGTGCAAGAACACTTGCAGGTAGAACTGGTAAAGATGATACATCAAGACCAAAAGAACAAACATATTCTTCTTTATTTACAGGAAGAAAGGGAACTAAACTGAAAGAAGTTTTAACTGAAATTGAAAATGAGTATGATGACTATGTTGATGCCTTGATAGATTATGTAATTAGACCATTACTTAGTGAAAATATGCCGTTTGACGATGAGCCTGAATATGTAACTAACAAAGTAATGGACTTTTTCATGTCTCAAGAAGGTAAAGAACCCACTGCCTTTACTACACTATTAGCACGTTATGCTGAAATGGGTACTGCAACATTGTCAGTTAAAGCATTGACAAGATTGACTGAATTATTAGAAGAGATTGGGAATGTTGCACCGGGTTCTAGGTTATCCGGTATAAAATCTAAAATGGAACTTGCCGCTAAACAATTGGACTTAATTTTTGAAATGCAACATACTAAAGATATTGATATTGAGTTTGGCAAGGCACTACAAGAAATAAAGGAAAAAAACAATTTAAATATTGACGTAGAATTTAATGGTACTCCTGTTGAAAAATTAGCAAAAGAATATAGTGATGATAAATTGTATCCATTAGCAGTATTGGTTAAACATATTAGAAAAAGAAAAACTGACTATCAAGGGGATGTGTTATTAAATCCTAGAGCAAAAGATTCAGGTTTGGCTGCTGCGGGAAATAATGCAACTAGTGAAGGGACATCGGGTGGTAGGAATATGATATCTTCATTCATACAAAGTTATGATAATTTAACTACTAAGGGATTACTTATCAAAAGTGATATTGAAATAAATCTACTTGAATCACATGATTCTATTAGAAAGATGTTAAATAAACCAGTATATTATGGTATATCTAAACTTGATAATTTTTATCATGTTAATGATGCTATTAACAATATGCACCAAATCCATAAAATAGAATTGACTGCTAATGATATAGAATCCATTGTTACTGAATTGGATTCAATGTCAAGCATTGCTAAGAAGCATGGTATATCTGAAGAGGCAGTATATTATTTGAAAGGCAACTTTAGGTGATTAAATGGAAGAAGAAAAATATCCCGAACTACCCTCCACTAAGTATGCTGCTGATGAAATATATTTCAAAACGATGTCAGAAGATGAGGCAATCAAGGTTTTTACAGAAGATGGTTATACTGGATTTAAATCTAGGGCTAATAGGTTTAGAAATACACCTTCTGATGGTAAGTTTGCAACACAACCCTCAGTACATCATGTTGCATATGAAAAAGATACAGATAAGCCAGTGGGTGCAATTGGATATGCTCCATATAAAGAGTTTTTATTAGGTTCAGGAATACACGTTAGAGATACTTCTAGAGGTAGAGGATTAATGAAATTATTATTTCGTGAAATGATTAGAGTAAAAGGTAATAAAAAACTTATAGTAAATTTTTCAAGTAAAGTTGCTATGAACCATTATCTATCAGAAGGATTTAGACAATTGGATGAATCAGAATTACCTGATGAATTAATTAATGAGATTTCTATTGGCGCAGCAAATGGTAATATAGGTACATTAGAAAAATATTATATTCATAATTCTAGTTGGTGGGCTGCAATAAAAACTGAGGTGATATAATGGATGCATGGTTTGATGTTTTAAAGGCTAAGAAGAAAAAGCCTCGTAGACGTAAAACCCAAAGGTCGGGTAAAAAACAAGATGCTTGTTATTACAAAGTTAGAAGCCGATATAAAAAATGGCCTTCTGCTTATGCTAGTGGTGCTTTAGTTCAATGTAGAAAAGTTGGCGCAAAGAATTGGGGTAATTCTGTAAAGAAAGGTGGAGACAATTTCAAAAGAGAAAAAGATGAGGGATTACACGGTTGGTTTTCTAGAAGAGGTGGAAAA
>MDTC01042452.1_pt1 | contig 42218 bp, 41 predicted proteins | sample 811181 | NCBI WGS metagenome assembly MDTC01 (sample SAMN05326644, study PRJNA326480) | marine metagenome | isolation source: seawater | place: Pacific Ocean: North | collected 2011
CGAGACAAAAAAATGAACCTATATTCGAAGGTTTATCCTATACAGTTAATAAAGATGATTGGGGGCTATGGCAAAAGGAGGGGATAACATTCTCAGACTACAAACTCGTTAACACCAAACAATGGCTTCTAATACTATTTAACAAATTATTTTTTGTGCCACGAGTTATCATAGGTCTATTGTTGAGAAAGATTGATCAAATAAAAATGCATGGCTCAGATTTCATATCTGAAAAAGTATCTTCATTTAGAATTTCCCTAGGGAAGATAAAATCAAAGATTTTTAAATTAATAGTAAGTTAACCATGAAATTATTCGATTTAGATTACCTTAATCAAATACTTGAAACAGATGGCTTTGTAGATTTAACAGGCTTGATTGATGATCAAAATATAGAAGCAATTAACAACAGTATCGAGTTAGCCATGAATCAACCTCATGCGAATGGGCAAAGAGGTTATGTAAAACAAGGATGTCAAAGATATCTGGCTGACACTCTTTCATACGGAAAGGAAGTCATAGATGTGTATACAAACAATACACTCATCGACTTAGCTGAAAAATATTCCAATGATAAAGTGCATTTATCAAATTACAGGATCTACAGCACTTACCCGTCAGACGATTTTAAGATGTGGTGGCACTTAGATAACAAAATTGACACATATGATTTCGATAACAAGTGCTTCATTCAAAAGGTTGTTCCAGAGGACAAAGGCCTAATTTTCCTAATGTATCTCTCAGATGTTGAAGATGGTGGAGTACAACTTGTAAAAGGAAGTCATAAGTGGTCCAGAGATTACGACTGTGAAGGTTTTGATCATATGGAAGAAGATTTTAAAAATGAAATAGTGACTTTCAATGACCGCCCAAAAGGTACTTTTGTTGCCTATGATTATGCTACTATACACCGTGCTAAACCATATAATGGAGGGCAGGTGCGCACTTCTATGTTTGGTCAATTATCTCCTTCAAGAATGCCTGCAGGAGAGCCTATCCTACTAAATGTTAGAGATTTGAATCATTTAACAAAAAAACAAAAACAAGTCCTAAATTTTGGAAATGAACCCACAACCTTAAATTGGCCGATTGGTACTTTAGAGGAATTCTTACCACCAGTGAAAGAAGAGGTTAGTTTTATTAAAAAACTTAGAAGATTATTCCAATAAAAGTTAACCACATATTTCCTAGATTGTTTCAAAGTCGTAATGATAACGAAGTAGTCAGTTACAGTGGCAATTACACAACATGGGGAGAAGCAGAATCAGAATCTAAAGGGTACGATCAAAAAAATATATTTGAGAAGAATCTGTTTGCACTAGAACAAATTCTAGCAGGTAACAAAAAATGTGAAAAAGACACTATACTCTTTGATGATTATCAGTATTCATTTCCAACAATCTTAGGTATTAATTTTGCATCAAAGCAAGATGGTAATACGATTTCTGTCCTCGATTATGGTGGTGGCTTTGCTAGTTCTTACTTTAGGAACTACAAGATTTTAAAACAATTCAAACTAAATTGGACAGTAGTCGAGCAAGATCACATTGTAGAGATCGCAAACCAAAAGTTTCAGGGGATAAATCAAATCTCTTTTTTAACTAATACTCAACTACAGGAACATGTTGATAAATTTAATTTTAATTTAGTTTTATTAGGAAGCAGTATTCAATTTTTTGCCAATCCTTCAAAGATTCTGAAAAGTCTTTCTTCGCAAAATTTAAAGTCTATAGTTGTCGAGCAAACTCCATTCGTGAAGCATGGACCATCTAGAATAACCATTCAAAATGTCAAAGAACCGGTGTATGATGCATCGTACCCTGCTTGGCATTTTAATGAAATTGAATTCCGATCATGGATCCCCCCTCACTTTGAAACTGAATATCGAATGGTAAATCCTCATGTAAGCAATACTTGCTTAGGTTTTACCTCTTATCTCATAGACATTGTTTTTGTAAGGAATAATCCATAAAGACCAATTATTATTGTACTTACTTTAATAGTAATTTTTTGGCGTCTGGCTTAACCTTATTAGATTCGATCTCTCAATATGATATCGATCACCAATTATTTGTTTTATCTTTGGACGATGAAACTTCATCTTCATTAAAAAAGAGAAATGCTAAGAATTGCCATATAATTGAATTACAGGAGTTAGAACAAGTAATTCCTGCTTTATTAACTGCTAAAGAGAATCGTAGTAAAATTGAATATTATTGGACCCTCACTCCATGCATACTTCATTACATAATATTTATTCAAAAATTAACTAGTTCTTTAACCTACCTCGATGCTGATCAAATCTTTTTCTCAAGCCCTGAAGACATTTTTCACGAGATTAAAAACGCAGACATAGCAATAATGCCCCATAGGTTTCCAAATCATCTTAAGGAATTAAAAGTATGTGGCACGTACAATGTTAGCTGGCTCAGTTTTAATAGTTCAGAAAACTCCAAATCATGCCTTAACTGGTGGATGAAATCTTGTCTAAATTGGTGCTATGCTCGCGTAGAAGAAGAGAAATATGGTGATCAAAAATATTTGGATCAATTTCCAGCTAGGTTCGAAAATGTCCACATTATCGAAAATGAATCTTGTGGAATCGCACCATGGAATTACGAAGATTATACTTTTTCAGATCAAATAGTTTTATTTCATTATCAATCGTTAAGGTGCTTAAATCGATTTACCTATAAAATGTGTTTTCCTTCAGTCAATCACCGTAGCTTAAGAAAACTCAAACCATACATATGTAAAACAATTAAAAATCTCAATAGATACAATTTTTGTTTTTCAAAAGAACTTTCAGATAAATCGAATAATATAACAGCTGATACCATTTTAATTATATCACTTTTTAAATATATTTTTTTTATAAGAAAAATGACTTTTATAAAATTAGTATTATTTTTTACAAAAAAGAATAAATTATGAAAATTCTTGTTACAGGTTCCTCAGGCCTAATTGGTTCCGAAGTTTGTTGTTATTTCTCTAATCAAGGACATCAGATTCATGGAATAGATAATAATCAACGAGCCGTTTTCTTTGGTCCGCAAGGAGATACTTCTTGGCGCCTCAAGGAATTAAAAGCCGCCCTGCCCTCTTTTTCTCATCACGAACTAGACATTAGAGACCGTTCCAAAGTTCTTGATATCATTAAAGAGATCAAACCAGATGCAATTGTCCACACTGCAGCACAACCATCACATGATAAGGCCGCATCCATTCCATTTGACGATTTCGATGTGAATGCAGTTGGCACTCTCAACCTTCTCGAATCTTGCCGGAAAGCTTGCCCAGATTCTCCCTTTGTTCATATGTCGACCAATAAAGTCTATGGCGATGGACCTAACTCCATTAAATTAAAGGAGTTGGAATCAAGATGGGAATATAATGACCCTTTCTTTGAAAATGGAATCCCTGAAACTTTTTCCATTGATCAATGTAAACACTCTTTATTTGGAGCTTCTAAAGTTGCCGCAGATGTGATGGTACAAGAATACGGCAGATATTTCGGAATGGCCACATGTTGTTTGCGCGGAGGCTGCCTTACCGGTCCGTCACACTCTGGCGTAGAACTTCATGGGTTTCTTAGTTACCTTGTTAAATGCAATCTGGAGGAAAAAACCTACAACATATTCGGATACAACGGAAAACAGGTTCGCGATAATATCCACTCCGAGGATGTTGCCAGATTTATCGAATGTTTCCTGCAGGCTCCGAGATCTGGGGAGGTTTATAATTTGGGAGGCGGAAAAGCAAATAGTTGCTCGATCTTGGAAGCTTTTCAAATTTGTGAAGAGTTTTCAGGCCAAAAACAAAAATATGAATATTTGGATGAAAACCGTATTGGAGACCATATCTGCTATTACAGCGACCTCACCAAGATTAAAGACCACTATCCCGAGTTTGAAATCAAACACTCTTTAGCCTCCACAATTCAGCAGATTGTTGAGGCTCAGAACCGGCGCAAATAACAAAAATTGTTAACCTCAAAACCAATACTTTTAGTAACTGAAACTCCTCCGGGGACTCCAAATGGCTTTGGAGTTACCCTGGATTGCTTGTTTAAAAATATAGACCATCGTGTTCTCTACACGGATGTCTCATTCAAAATCCACGGAGATAATAATGGATATATTCTTGGGCAGGTCCCATATCACAGTTCCCGAAGGTATTTTTTAAAATTTCTTTTCGGCTTAATTCCAGAATGGAGAGGTCGGTACTCGCATAAATGGCTTAAGACGAATCTAGGGAAAGAATATTCTGCCGTTTATGCATTCGTCTACTCTGTGGAATGCATTAAGTTCTCCAATTGGATTTCTGGTGTACTTGGAATTCCCCTATTGATTCATCTGGCAGATCACTCCAAGGATTTTCAATCAATTGAATTAACAAAAACTCTACAGGAATGCTCCAAAGTAATCTGTATCACTGGCGAGATGCAGAAAAGTTATGAAACCATGCTTGGCCGAAATGATATAGAGGTTTTGCATAATGGTGCCGAGGATCGTTGTTTTAACATTCAGGAGCCTAAAAACTCTCCTTTTAGCAAAGATAATCCCTTTAGGTTTTGTTTTCTGGGTGGGCTATTCTCCCATCTTCACGGTGACTGTATTGAAGACTTTTTTGTAGCCATTGAGGAGGTAAGGAAAAAATATCAATGGGTTGAGTTTAATCTTTTTGGGCAAAAGCAACCAGCAAGCTTTCTTAATGAATTTCTTTCCCTTGATGGCGTAAAGCATCATGGGATCATAATGCCACTCGATAAAAAGTTTGAGATCATGGAGCAGGCTCACTGTTTCCTCATACCTTCTTCTTTCAATCCGAATAAACACGAAGATTACAAATACTCATTTCCTACCAAATTACCTGAGTTGATTGCCTGTGGACGCCCTATTTTATCTTACGGTCCTGAAGACACCTCAGCGAATAGACTGCTCAATCAGAATAATATTGGTATCCGCATTCACAACCGTTCAGTGGATGATTTAGTCAGAAATATGCTGGAATTGATCGAAAAATATTCACAAAACTTAGATTTCGCAAAAAACTCACGCAAGCTAGCGGAATCATATTTATCAGCCGATCAAGTGCGTTCAAGACTCTCTCAAATAATTGGAATCTGATGTTCTCCGTTAGCTCCCTTTTGCTAAAGTCATCAATCTTACGAAAGAGTATAGTGACTAATATAAAGTCGAAATACTTTCACGAACTTGGTTTGTCTATCCCGCTCAATAATAACTTTTGGGCTCATATTCGTGAAAACGACTCCTATAATTCTTTTTCAGAAATCTTTATTCAGCAAGAATATGAGAACTTTATACCAAAGGAGGATCTGCTTAAGGTTATAGACTTGGGTGCTCACTATGGATACTTCAGCCTTTGGTTGCAGTCCAAAATAGGTTCGGATAAGTTTCGCTCATTATTAATAGAGCCCTCTTCATTTTGTAGACGGTCCTTAGAAAACTTAATTTCTCAAACAAAACTACAAGGAAGGTTCAAATACCTTGCAGGAGCTGTAAGTAATTCCCAAAATCAAAAAACACAATTTTACGATCGTCCATTCATGGCTGGTTCTAAGTTTAACCATTCTGGAAACATGTCTTCAAAACTAGTAAAAATTGTTAAACAAGATGAAATAATCGCAACTTTGCCTCCCCCTTATGATTTAATCAAATGTGATATTGAAGGAGCCGAATGGGACTTAATTGAACACTACCAAGAAATATTGTTTCAATCCAAATATTTGCTCATGGAATGGCATAGCTGGCATTCCGGAGGCGGCGGCTTGAATCAAATTATTCAAGGCATAAAAAATTTAGGCTTTGAACTTGTGAAATCATCTAAACCCCATGTGGCAAATGGAGTAGATGGTGAAGTGGGATTGTTCCTTGCTCAAAATCAAAAGTTTCTAGGTTGAAAGAATATGGAGAAATCCCAGGAGGTAAAAATGAGCTTAAACCACTTCTCTATCCATTCTACCGATTTTATCCCTTTAAGATTTTCTCTAAATTTAGATGGTTTCAAAATTCTCGCCTGTTATCTCTTTTACCAACTCTTAACAAAAAGAGAAAATGGCTTACAGTAATCGATCGCTTGGGTGCCCCCGGAGATGCCCTGATAACTGCAAATGTCATCCGCTGCATTAAGGATAACTACCCTAGTTTAAAGGTTAACTGCATTACCCCACACCCCGAACTTATACGCCTCGACCCACACATTGATACAATAAATCAACCTGAAACCTTTTATTCCTTTGACTCCACCTATTGGGAACTGATTGTACGCAAGGAAAGAAGTCAAAATATAATCGAGCACAACATGGTCAAACTCGGTATTTATCATTATGATTACAAGGCAGCCTACTACCTAAGCGAAGAAGAAAAAATTTGGGCAAAACAAGAAACCAGTCAGTTTGATAAACCCATTTTGGCTATTTGCACCAAGAGCAAAGAACCCGTTAAAAACTGGCCTGAAGCAAATTGGTTAAAGTTAATCCAAAATTTAAAAGCTAACTTTTTCATCATTCAATTGGGTGACGATAAAGAACCTTCCTTCAAGGGTACTTATCGATATGCCGGCAAATTATCCATGCGAGAATCCGCAGCTATCCTCTCTACCTCTAAATATTTCATAGGTCCTGACAGTTTGCTTATGCACATGGCGAATGGATTGGATATTCCTAGTACCATTATTTTCGGTGGTTCCCGCCCAGTAGGTTGCTTCGGGTACTCCCAAAATGTTAACTTAAGCAGTACTCCGCAATGCAGTCCGTGCTGGATACACGAAGGGTACGAATCTTGTGATCATGAATTAAAATGCATGAAAGAAATTAAGCTTCTAGATGCCGCACCAAATACCGTAAACATAAATTAAAGTATCAATGAAATCGAACCTTATTACAGAATTAACTCTGCCAGATGTAACCTTACATTCATTATTGGTAAATCTCTCAATGGGGATTGTATTATCTTTTATCATTACTTGGCATTATTCTAGGCGAAGTTCAGAAAAGATCTTAAGGAGAGACTTGGGTTTGGTTCTTCCAATTATTGCCCTGACTACCCTTCTTGTTATTTCTGTGGTCAAATCCTCTTTAGCTCTCTCTTTGGGTTTAGTTGGTGCTTTATCAATTGTTAGATTTAGAACGCCAATAAAAGAGCCAGAAGAGTTAGCCTACATCTTTTTATCTATTGCACTTGGTCTTGCACTTGGGGCAGATCAGCGAGAGGCGGCAGTTATTGGAGTTATTGTTGTTTTAGTTGTTATCTCTGTAATTGATTTGTTTTACAAAAATCGAACTGAAATTAAAGGCAACCTACTGCTTTCATTGGAAATTAATAGTGCAGATAGTGAAGAACTTCAAGTTGATCAAATTTTATCGATTCTTACTAAACATACTCCTGAAATTAATTTAAGAAGAATCGATCAGGATCAAAGTAGAGTATGCTTAGTATGTCTGGTTCCTGAACTTGATAAAACAAAGATTTCCAATCTCTCAAGCACTTTTCTTAAAGAATTCCCGGATGCAAAGCTCACGATTATTGATGATCATAGTTTCCCAAATGACTAACCGAGATGCGGTTAAGATTATCTAAAGTTAAAAGAAGAACTAGCTTACTCGCTTCGGTTCCCTCACTTTTTAAGTCTGCTATTATATGTGGGCTATTTTCTATTGGAGGTATTTATCTAGGGTGGATAGGATTGCCTGGTTACTTAAAAGCTAACTTTCAAGTTATTAAAAACAGCGAATTTTGGATAGGTTTGTTCGAAGTTAATGACCTTGAAACCATACGATTAGATGTAAGTTTTAAAAATTTCCAAAAAATTGAGAGTAAAAGAAGAGAAGCAATTAAATTAAATAGATTAATTTCATCTGATGAAGATTATGTGAAAGCCAACCTTTCATTCGGTGAAAGTATCTTACCTTGCAAGATTCGACTTAAAGGCGATCTAAGTGATCATTGGGCAGGAGATAAAATGTCATTTAGGGTGAAGATGAAAGGTGACGGACTGATCTACGGAATGAGTCGATTTTCATTACAGAAACCTGGCACTCGGCTCAACACTGCGGAATGGCTCTTTCACAAGACTCTTAAGCAAGAAAAGTTGCTTGGATTAAATTACAAATTCGTAAATCTATTCCTCAATGGCAGACCGATGGGGATCTATGCAATGGAAGAGCATTTCTCAAAAGAAATGATTGAAACTAATGAGAGAAGAGAAGGTGTTATTGTTTCTTTCGAAGAATATAGAATGTGGAACCTACTTTTCGAAAAAAGAAGGAATTTGGATTGGGATAACCTCTATCGAACCTCCAACTACCTAACAAGCAATTCGAATAGAATTAAAAAAAGTTCAATGCTTTCCTCTCAAAATTCGGTTGCACTTAACCTACTTAGAAAACTTCAGGAAGAAGCATTAAATGGTGAAAAGATTTTTGCGGCTGAGAAAACCGGGAAATTTCTCGCATTAGCCCATTTTTTCAATGCCGAACATGGATTGATGTTTGATGACATGAACTTTTACTTTAACCCTGTAACATGCTTATTGGAACCTATTGGATTTGATGCAAACTGTGGAACCGATGAAAGTTCACCATTTAGTTACTTCACTGGTGGGAGTACTAGAAGTACTTGGATAAATCATGTCTTAAAATCACCACTAATCGCTTATCATTATATTTATTATCTAAACGAGTTTTCCAAACCAACATTCATTGAAAAACTGCAAAGTGCATTTGCTGATGATGAATTGAAATATCGGCGATTACTTCTTAGTGAAATTGCTGGGGAAAATGCCTCAGAAATATGGTACAATATCAATTCATTAATAGAATACGAACCTTGGACGAGCTTCAATCAAAGAGCGAATCGAATAAGAAACGACCTTAGTGAACCCCGCCCAATCTTATGCTTTGCTCAAAAAAACTTTAAAAATGAATTGATAGTAACCATCCGTAATGCACTTTCGCAACCTGTTGAAATTCTTGGAATTGAAACAGACAATAGTTCTTGGAATATAAGCGATATTATTGATGATGAGCGATCTGGTACATTGTTACATTTTAATCAAAATAGATCTCATGTCATACCTCCATTTGACTTCCACAATATAGGTGAATTAGGTGACATAGAATTAAAGATAAAGAACTTTAATTTCAAAGAATTTAACGCCGAATCTATTCAAAACCTTTGGATTAAAGTTAGGTTACTTGGTCTAAATGATACTCCATTAAAAATCTCTGTTCCTCTCAATAACGACATTTTACAGTTTGATTGTCTTCCTCTGTTAACAACTCACCTAGAATCGAACTATTCCACGGTTCACCCATTTATTGATCGTCAGGATTACAGTCTTATTTTTAAACCTGGCACTCATTTTGTGAAGGGCGATTTGGTAATACCTGTTGGTTTTGAAGCTATAATTCCCAAAGGATGCTCTCTTCTTTTTGAACAAAATTCCACTTTTGTATCTCATGGAAAAATTACCGCAGTAGGAATAGCAGAATCACCGATCGAAATATCTGCTGCTGAAGAATCATGGGGGGGGTTACTTCTTTCAGGGGTAAAAGAAACCTCACTCTTTGATCATGTTATTTTTAGCAAGACTGCGGGAATAAACAAGGGACCAAACCCAAAAGGGATCGATCGTTCGGGATGGACAACAACTGGTGGAGTCACTGTTCACGAAAGTAAAGTGACATTCTCTAATTGCAAGTTTGAGCACTCTTTTTCCGAAGATGCGTTGAATGTAATATCTTCGAATTTCAAAATTATTGACTGCTTCTTTGAAAACCTGCCTTCAGATGGCTTTGATGGTGATTTTGTTTCTGGAACAGTCGATAATTGTTTTTTTTCTAATATCGATGGGGACGGTATAGATTTCAGCGGTAGTCGTGTTAAAGTTAGCGGATGTCATTTTATAAAGATTGCAGATAAAGCTGTGTCAGTTGGTGAATCTAGTGATGTGGATCTTGCTTTTCTTAAAGTCCGTGATGTGGGTTTTGGTATTGTCTCCAAAGATTCATCAAAAGTGAAGGTAACCTCATCAGATATCAAAAATGCATCAATCGCAGGAATATCTGCGTACCAAAAGAAAGGAGTATTTGGACCAGCTAAAATCTCTTGTGAATCAGTTTCAATCTCAGGAAGCACACAAAAATTTCTTATACAACCCGAGAGTTTCGGCGAGCTAGATGGGAGCCAAATTAAAGAAGTATCATTTCAAACTTCTAAATATTACTAATTTTAAGATAGGAATAGACTGGTTAGTTTGAAACTAAAAACTGATACGAGAATTGAACTTAAAGATGTATTGCGAATTCGTGACAAAACCTACATTGAAAAAAAATTAATACTTTCTGGGTATGGTTTTTACCAACCATACCCACCAAGAAGAATCAATAGTCTTTATTTTGATACATCTGATTTTGTAAACATGAGCGATTCAATTGAGGGATGCAGTAAAAGAACAAAAAAAAGGCTTAGGTGGTATGGGAATAATGCGACTCAATATGAATCAAATCTCGAATTCAAAAGTAAACAAGGTCATTTTTCTTGGAAAAAAATATTTCCAAAATTTTGTAACATTTATCCGTCTGCTTCAAAATGGAATGAATTTTTCGACAAAGGCAAATGGGAGAGATTACTATCAATTGGCCCTTCATTTCCAAGTTCTATCGTTAGTTACTCCAGAACATATTATGAAAGTGCAAACAAGAAGATAAGAATAACCTTGGATCAAGACATCGTTTATTTCGATCAGTACTTAAATTCAGGACCGAATTTTTTAAATAATTATCAAGATCCTTCAAAATTAGTCGTTGAGATAAAAGTGAACAGTCGAGATCAAAGACTGATCAATGAAGTACTCCATTTTATCCCCTTTTGTTCCAGAAGGTTTTCAAAATATTGTCAGTCAATGTCGTCTCATAACTTACATTCAATATGAAGCTAATCCGCAAGATTCTTCATTTTTCTCGTAGATTTACCGAACAAGATGAATTATCGAAAGTCCTGAATGACTTAGGTTTTAAAAAAAACCTAGTGATTTTTGACATTGGTGCACACAAAGGGCAAACAAGTTCCCACTTTTGCAAATTATTTCCTCAATCATTCATTCATGCGTTTGAACCATCTCCCTACCTTTTTGCATTGATCGAGAAAAACTTATCAAAAAGGAAAAACATTAGATGCCATAACTTTGCCCTTGGTGAAACCAATGAAAAAGCATTTCTCACCAGACCTAATTCCGACTTATGTGGTCAAGTGGTCAAAACCCAAGAGAACAATTCCACGAGTATTTGCGTTCATAGACTCGATAAGTTCTGCCTCGATGAAAATATTTCTGCAATTGACCTAATTAAGATCGATGTAGAAGGAAATGAACTATCCGTTCTCAAGGGAACTTCCGGAATGTTCAAAAGAAATGCCATTAGGGCAATCCTACTTGAGTGCGACTTTAATAAAGACGACAAACAACATTCCTATTTCTTTGATATTTTTGACTTCTTAAGCGAACAGAATTTTTGTTTTCACGGACTTTTTGATATTGTGAGGTATAGTCCAAGCTATGGGATTGGTTTCTGTAATGCCCTATTTTTGAATCGTTCGGTATTCTCATAAACTTGATACAAACTTATATCTTCGTTGCACGCTCTGACTATAATTTTATCAGTCAGACACTTCCCTCTCTCTTTGAGATTTGTAAACGAGCTCAAGCACATGTTTCTTTGGTTTTAGACACAAAAGAACCTATTGGGGTTTTGTCCAAAACTCTTAAGCAATCTGGGTTTCAACTTTTGCAGTGTTTGTTAGAAGATCTTGCTCAAAAATATGGATTTGAACTGATCTTAGCTGATTATCAAAAGCAACAAATTCGATCAAATAACAGGATACAATTTAATTATCCTCACAGGGAAACTCATTGCTTCCGAGGTTACCCAATTTTCGGTAGCTTCAAGCAATTTCTAGACACAGATTGGAAATATATTCTGCACTTGGACTGCGATATGATTTTCTATGAAGAACCATACTTTTCTTGGGTCAAAGAAGGAATCAAAATAATGGAAGAAAACGAAGATATTCTATGCGTTTTACCCAGAGGAGGTCCTCCTACAAAAGATGGATACTTGCAACAAGGAACCACACCTTACAGAGTTGATAAAAAAAGAGGGCTTTATCTGTTCAAAAATTTCACCAGTCGACACTACTTAATTCACCGGGAAAGATTTCTAAGTTTACTCCCACTTAAACCACTTTGGTTATCGTGGAGGGAACCGATAAAGAGCAGATTATTTGGAAATGGTAAAATGCTTTGCTGGGAAACTATGATTGAGGAAGCTTTAAAAAAGTCTGATATGTGGAGAGCTGACCTTATGACAGACCAAGCGTGGTCTCTTCACCCAGGGGACAGATCAGAAGAGTTTTATAAACTTCTTCCTCAAATAATAGATTCTGTTAACTCAAACGAATTTCCTGATGAGCAAAGGGGGCACTTTGATTTAAGACTGTGCGACTGGAAACTTTTTCTCAATTAGACTTCTAAATTCCAAATCCCTACTCGCACTATTTCTGGGAATCTTTGCAGTTTTGGTTCTTCACTTGCAAAGCCTCAAAGCACCCTGGGTAGATGAGTGTTACTCGTACTACGGAGTATGGCATGACAGCTTTTCCGAATTTTACAACTCCATGTTAACGGGCATCAATTTCTCTCCCCCACTCTACTTTTTATTCAACTTTTTCCTTCAACTAGTTTTACCCTCCTCTATTGAGGCACTTCGTATTCAAAGTTTAGTTTGGACTATTATCGGGCTCGTGCTTTGTTTCATCACTTGTCGAAGGTTATGGGGAAGCATTCCTACACTAATCGGATCCTTGTTGGTAGCCAGTAGTTCAGAACTTCTCTTTTCCAATGCATCTGAAGCTAGGCATTATTCCATGTTCTTCGCTTTGGGGGCTTGGGTGCTTTACGAACTCACCCAAGAAGAAAATAACAGAAAGTTTCTTCCTTTTACCTTTTTCGCCAATCTAAGTCTATGCCTTGTACATTATTTTGGAATCATTTTTTCCAGTATCATCGGCTTGATCCTTTTGATAAAAAATAGAAGGATTCCCAAAAACCTTGTTTATTGCTGGCTTCTAGCAATACCTCTTTACCTCTATTTTTTGACAAACCAATCATCCCACCTTGGTGAATGGCCAAGACCTAATTCGATTAATGATTTATTCGATGCATACAGGGGAGCGATTGTTTTACTTTTTCTTTTGACTCCTGTGCTTCCAGCCCTTCTCAGTGCTTCTGGTAAACATTTTTCAAAAAAAACTATCGGCCACTTGCACCATCCTCTGGTTATAGTTGCGTTTATTTGGTACATAACCCCATTTTTAGTCTGGTGTTTCTCCCATATATCAGAAGTTAACTTGTTCAAGGAAAGATACTTTATTCCCAAAGAGGCGGGCTTAGTTGTGCTGGTTACATTTGCATGTCACAAAGTCTTCGAATCGTTGGGGTTTCTAAGCTGCAAAAGTTTTGCAAGAAAATTCTTCTCCATTTTTACTACCAGCATACTTTGCCTCTTTCTTCTGTTCCTTCATCATAGAAGATCAGTTTTTGCATTCGACCCAAATAGAAATTACTATTCCTGGCTTCTTTATAATGATCAATTCTCTTCCGAAGATCTCACAATGGTTTTATGTGGTGACCCTGTTTTTTTTCCGAATGCATATCAATACCCTGTAGAAGCTTATTTCTTGGTGGATGATGAAACATTAAACTCAATCTACTCGCAATTTTCCGCAAAGATAAAAGTACTAAATCATCAAGATTTAAATAACTTTAATTCCTTTATCCTGGTATCTCAAAAAAATGGTATGCCAAAATTAAATCTCTCATCTTTTGAAATCACAAGCTTGGGTAAGTTTCATGATCGACTTCCTTTGTTTTGCACCAAGTTTGAGAAAATAGATTCGCCCGGACCTACACCTCCCTCATGAATTTTAAATCCCTCCGATCTTTGGCTAAGCCAATTCTCTTTTGGAGTGTTCTAATTGTTGTTTTCATTGAAGTTGTTCTTCACTACAAGCTGGACCAACTACCTTACAAGTTCCTCAACCATACCACTGGGCCTATTCACAAACTTGGTCAGTACTCCAAAAAAGAAGTTATTCCTAAACAATACTTAGCAATTGTGGGAGATAGCAATACCTATGGGTTTGGGCCATGGCTCTATGACAATTCATGGAGTATGGAACAGCCTAGTTTTGCAGTACATCACCTCCTACATGCTTCGCTTAAAAAGGATGTTGTCTCCTTCGGCTATCCTGGCTTTGGTTCGTTGGGGGCTTCTCTTTCTATGGTTTCAGAATTGCACATGCTGAAAAATTCCTGGCTTTGGCCAAAAATTGATAACCCATTGGAAATTCTTTTCGTTTTTTACGAAGGAAACGATCTTATAAACAACCTTCATGAAGTGGAACAGCGTGGCCTTGATTTACATACCATTGAATCCAATACCTTGGATCAAAAGATAGCTAAGATCATTAAGGATGAAGAAAGAAAACTTGCCGAGTCTTGGGTAATCACCGACCATTTGGCCGCATGGAACCTTCTTTCTGGTTTAACTAGAAATTATTACCGAAAATTCTATCAGGAATCCAAACCTGAACCTTCAGACCTCCAACCTGCCCCCATTGCTCAACCCTCAATATCTCAAGAATTAAATAGTTCAAAACCGACCAACATTTCCAATATTTCAGGCATTGAAGTACCCTTGGGCTTTTGCGAAGGCCCTGCCCTTCTTCTTAACGAGCAGGAAATCGCTATTTCGTTAAAAATTAGTGAGCATTCTCTCCGTTATTTAAGAAGTAATTTCCCTGACTCCAAAATCAGCTTAATCTACCTCCCTTCTTCACTCTCGATTTATGACTTTGGAAACTGCCAGATATCTCCTGCCCCCCTCGTAATGATGGGTAAGACTAGATCAGGCCTGTTTAAACCAATTGATGCGATAGAAAGAAATAAGTTCCTAAGGGCGGAAATTCTTAAAATTACGCAAAAAACTGGTATAGAGTTTTGGGATGCTTCCGATTACCTTAAAAATATTACCAGCGATAAACTACTTCATGGTCCCCGAGATCCGATACACCTTAATCGTGCTGGTTACGAAGCCTTTGCCGAAGGAATTTTGAACTATCTGAAACCTCAATCTTGATCCTCGGAATATCAGCATATTATCATGATAGTGCTGCAGCACTGGTCGGAGAAGATGGCATCCTTGCAGCCGCTCAGGAAGAGCGTTTTACTCGAATTAAGCACGACTCCAATTTCCCCATACATGCGGTCAAATATTGCCTAGAAGAAGCTAATTTGAAGTTGGAGGATCTAGATCAGGTTGTCTTTTACGAAAAACCTTTTCTTAAGTTTGATCGCCTGCTCGAGACCTATGTTGGATTTGCTCCTGTCGGGTTGCATTCATTTGTCAAAGCCATGCCTCAATGGCTAAAACAAAAATTACACCTGCCGCGGGAGATCCGCAAACAACTGCCTGGCCAATGGGATAAATCCATTGTCTTTACCACCCATCACGAATCGCATGCAGCAAGTGCTTTTTTCCCTAGCCCATTCGAGGAGGCAGCGATTCTTACATTGGACGGAGTAGGCGAATGGGACACTGCCACAATAGGTGTAGGAAAAAGAAACCGCATCGAGTTGCTCAAATCGATGCACTTCCCCGACTCTCTAGGTCTACTTTACAGCGCTTTCACTTATTTTTGCGGGTTCAAAGTAAACTCTGGAGAATACAAACTCATGGGTCTGGCTCCATATGGTGACCCAATTTACAAAGACAAAATAATTAATGAACTGCTTGATCTGAAGGAAGATGGTTCATTTAGGATAAACTTGGACTACTTTAATTATTGCCAAGGCCTTACTATGACCAATAAGCAGTTCGACCTGTTATTTGGCGGTCCACCCCGAAGTTCCGAAAGCCAGATCACTCAACGAGAAATTGACCTAGCCGCATCCATTCAGGCCGTGACCGAAGAAATTGTTCTTCGCATGGCAAAGTACGCAAAGGAAGTTAGCGGACTCAGTCATCTCTGCCTTGCTGGTGGCGTAGCACTAAATTGCGTTGCCAACGGAAAATTACTGCGATCCAAAATTTTTGACCAAATTTGGATTCAACCGGCATCTGGAGATGCAGGGGGGGCCCTTGGTGCTGCCCTTTTTACACACTACCAGCTAATGGATAAGAATAGAGAACCCAAGCCCTCCGACTCGATGAAAGGCTCCTTCCTTGGTCCCTGTTTCACTAACGAAGAGGTTAAGCATTTTCTTACCGACTCAGACACTCCCCACCACTTTTACGAAAATGAAGACGAGTTGCTGGAAATTGTCTCCCAGCAACTCGATGCGGGCAAAATTATTGGTTGGTTTCAAGGGAGGATGGAATTTGGCCCGCGGGCATTGGGATCAAGAAGCATTATTGGGGATGCACGAAATTCAGAAATGCAGACCAAAATGAATTTAAGCATCAAATTTCGCGAATCCTTCCGCCCTTTTGCCCCGTCTGTTCTAGAAGAAAAACTTGGCCGGTATTTTGATTTGGATTCACCTTCTCCATATATGCTTCTAGTCGCACCAGTTGCTCGAAACATTCGCAAAGAACTTTCGACCGAAGAAACCATGCAAATGCAGGACCCGGATCTTCTTAAACGAGTTAAGATCGAGCGCTCTACACTACCTGCCATCACCCATGTCGATTATTCGGCACGTGTACAATCTATAACTGAAGACAATAATGGTAGGTACTATCGACTGGTAAAAAAATTCAATGAGTCCACCCAGTCTCCGGTAATTGTGAATACCAGTTTTAATATTCGTGGAGAACCTATTGTTTGTTCCCCTCAAGACGCCTATCGATGCTTTGTCTCCACGGATATGGACATATTGGTTCTTGAAAATTTTGTTTTATTCAAAGAAGAGCAACCAAAATCAACCTTAAGTGCGAAGGAAGAGTACCTCGCCAGTTTCGAACTCGATTAGTAGATTTTTTAATTTGTCTTTACCATGACCAACTCGCCCTCTCCTAAGGAAATCAGATCCAATAGCCTACGTCTTCTCTTTGGTTTACCAATAATTGGGGTGATCTGGATGGCCCTCATTCGAGTCTTAGGTGAAAGTCAGGAGATGAATTGGTATGTATTTGGTGGCTTTGCTTTCGTTGGTCTATCAATTGGCACGCTTTCGCTTTTACTGCCTGCCTTTGGTACGGTTACTTATTTTGCATGGCACTCCCTCATCAAGCTAATTGATCAAATAATAATTTGGACCACCTTACCCTTTTTCTACTATGTAATTTTTTGCCCCTATGCAGTTTTGATTCGCCTCTTTAGGAAATCAAAATTGAAAGAAAGGACTCAATCTGAATCTAGCTATTGGAAAAATGTCGAACAACCCAAATCCAACCGTCGCTATATTCAACAATTCTAAAACTCTACACATGAAAAAAGAAAACGAACCTGTAGATTTCTCAGACATCACAAATACCTCCAAGCAATCTGGTTTTCTGGGCGAATTTGCATCCATGCTGATGCACAACAAGAAATGGTGGCTCACTCCTATCGTGCTAGTTCTAATCTTATTTGGGCTACTTATCATTTTGGGTGGTAGTTCATATGCCCCATTCATCTACACATTGTTTTAGTAAGTGCTAAGAATCTTCTAACAAGCTTCTACTAAACATTCATCCATTATCTGATATCTAAAAATTAATCATATTCCATTTATCTAAGAAATTTTGAAAATATTAATTACAGGTGTTGCTGGTTTTGCAGGTAATGTAATTGCGAAGACGCTTTCAGACAGTCATTCCAATTTGCATATTGTTGGACTCGATAATTTCTCTAGAAAGGGGTCAGAATTAAACATCTCTGATTTAACTCACCTAGGGGTCAATCTCATCCGAGGTGATATTCGCTCTCAATCAGATATTTACAATCTTCCTAAAGTCGACTGGGTGATCGATTGTGCGGCCAATCCATCAGTTCTCGCGGGTATTGATGGTCAATCTTCTAGCAGACAATTAATGGAACATAACCTTCTAGGCACCATCAACTTGTTAGAGTATTGTAGAACACATAAAGCAGGGTTCATACTCCTTAGCACAAGCAGAGTATACTCAGCATCTGAACTAGCTTCTTTACCGGTAAAATTATCCGACAATCGATTCGAGCTACAAGATTGTAATATTAGCAGTGCCTCAAGCTTAGGAATTTCAGAAAGTTTTCCAACAACTGCTCCATTGTCTCTTTATGGAGCATCTAAGCTGGCTTCGGAAACCTTGATCCTTGAGTACGGAGAAAGCTTTGACTTCCCAGTATGGATCAACCGTTGCGGAGTGCTTGCCGGAGCTGGGCAATTCGGCAAGGTGGACCAAGGAATATTTTCTTTTTGGGTTCACTCTTTCCGCGAAAATAAGCCTCTGAAGTACATCGGCTTCAATGGTACAGGCCATCAAGTAAGAGATGCCCTACATCCTCGAGACTTGGCTCCACTATTCTCACGGCAAATGCTTGAACCCGACTGGGAAGCCCCCAAGATCATAAATCTTGGAGGCGGTCTTGAAAACTCTATGTCTCTTAAAGAATTAACCAACTGGTGCAAAGATCGGTTCGGTCAAAATGAAATACTTGCATCTCAGGACGAACGTCCGATGGATGCACCCTGGATTGTGATGGACTCAACCACTGCCCATAATGCCTGGAATTGGAGTGTTAAAACCAAAACTGAGCAAATTCTGGAAGAAATTGCCAACCATGCTGAAGAGAATCCAAATTGGCTCAGATATACTGGCTAATAATTATTAAATGAGAAATAAATTAAGTGTAGTCATTCCAGTTTTTAATGAAGAAAAGACACTATCTGAGGTAGTTAAAAAAGTGCTCTCCGCGGAAATTTCTAATCAAACATTAGAAATAATAATAGTAGATGATTGCTCTTCTGATTCAACTTGGGAAATAGCTAAAGATCTGAAGAAAAACGAACCTAGAATAAAAATCATAAGACATGAAATCAATCTCGGGAAAGGGGCATCGCTTAGAACAGGATTTTCAGAAAGTTGTGGGCAAATTGTATTGATTCAAGACGGAGATCTTGAATATGACCCAAAAGATTACCCATCACTCCTAAAACCAATACTGGAGGAAAAAGCCGATGTTGTATACGGCTCACGCTTTCGCTCTAACCAAGAAACACGGGTGCTTTATTTTTGGCATAGAATAGCAAATGGTATCCTCACTCTTTGTTCAAATATGTTTACTAATTTAAACCTAACCGATATGGAAACTGGATACAAAGTCTTTAGAAAAGATATCCTTGATAAAATCGTTCTTCAAGAAGATAGATTCGGAATAGAACCGGAAATAACAGCAAAAATTGCACAATTGGACGGTATTAGAATTTACGAAATAGGAATTTCTTATTCAGGTCGTACATATGCTGAGGGTAAAAAAATTGGCCTTAAGGATGCCTTCAGAGCTATCTACGCTATAATAAAATACGGTTTCTTTTGTGGTAAACATTCAAATAAATAATCGTAATAAAAAAAATTCCAGAAACATACTTCTAGAGTTTCTTTGTTCTCTTCCTTGTTGGTGGTTCGGTTTTTACGCTTTAGAGCATGCTTTAATTAGAAGTAAAGAACCGAAGTGGTTTCTATTATACTCTGATGAAAAACTCCTCTTCCTGATTGGTGCAATTATAGCCTGTACTTTGTGGATAAAATACGCAACGCCTCTTATAATTCGAGCTGTAAATATCTCATCATTTCGACCCCCAAAGCTTGATCATCTTCATATTTTTCTTCTATTTGCAAGCATAAGCTCATTGCTTCACCTTAATCAAGGAATGAGAGTTGGGGAAGATCTTGCTGGGCAAGTGCAATCTTCTCATCAATACATTGAAGGATTTACTAAAGCACCAAATTATTGCTCCTATCCAAAAACAAGTGACCTTAGTCAAAACACATCAACTTGGAGTCCCCGCCCTCCAGTTGCTAGTTGGATTACGCTGCCTGGTTTGTACTTAGGTATGTCCATTGGTGATAGTTTGAGATTAATTTTATTCATATTACAAATTTATGGGGGTATCGGTTGGTTAAAATTATCAGATCAATTTAAAATGAGCACTGAATCTCTAATTTTAATTGCTCTTATACTTGGTACTGGGGTTGGACATTCGACAATTATTTTTGGAACGATGAATTGTGTTCTTCTATCCCTTGTCCCTTGGATGATCATATGGGTGATTTCCATAACTCGTAAACTAATTAACAATAAATCCTTTAATTTATTTCTTTTACTAAAATTTCTCTTTTTATCGTTATGCCTTGGGTTCTTTTGCGTAATTAAATTGTCTGGGATGATTGCGGCACTTTCTATAGCAATTATACCAATAATCTACATCTTTTTTTACAAAAATAAAATTAGCGGAAAAATTCCAAAAATTATTTTTTGTTTCATTTCTGTCTTTATTGTTTTGGTTCCTTATAAACTATTAGAGAAATTCAATGAGAAAGAAAGGGCAGTCTCCTCTGACGAAATGTACAGATCAATTGACTATAACCAACAATCTTTATTGTGGGGTAATTATTTTGAAGAAAGTACTCGTGGACCTATGCTCTTATGGAGTACTTTGGGTGCACCCGGATATGCTTTACCAGGGAAAAAAATAGCACATGGATTTAGGGATCTAATTAATCAGTTTGATTCTTTGAATGCTTGGTTAGATTTTAAAAAGTTTAATCCACATTCACTAATTTGCGGGTTTATTGGATTCTTACTCACACTATTATTATGCATTAATTTATGGATGATCAGAAGCGTAATGAGCTATGAGTTTAAAATTGTTTCAATAGTTTTTTTTACAATTCCATTTATAGGCTTAGCCGCTGTATCTTTCTTGCATGGTTTCAATTATACGCTCTACAGTTCCCATACCGTTGAATACGCAATGCTATTGTCACTTCCAGTATGTCATTCGTTATTTCTACTCAAAAAAACTTATCATATTACCACCATTCTGCTCTCTGGCATTTGTTTTGCCACACCTTTAGCTTCTAGTTTTGGATCATTAATTGCCCCCGCCCTTACCAAAAATAATTTTCAAGTATCTGAAACAGAAGAAGAAAGAGGATTCGCCGCTAGAAATTTTTCCGCTGCTATCAAACTTATTGAAGAGGACTCTCAATATCATTCTGATATACTTTTTTTCCTACCATCTGGAGATCTAGGGGATTTGTACTTACGAACAAGACTTCGTACTTTGGGTTTACATTTCGCAGGAGGAAACCTACCGAAAGCTGAGGCATTTCTAACTTCCAAACCATTAATAGTATATTGTGCTTACTCTGTGATTCTTAGAGAAAACCAAGAATTCCAAAAAGCACTAAAATTAAAATTCCCTCAAAGTATTTCATCAGAAGAAATTTCTGAGAAAAATAAAAATGTTGTAGTTATAAAAATTCATCTTGCACCAGATGATAGTGTAAATGGATAAGTTATCGGTTATAATTCCAGGTAGGAATGAAGAAGAGAATTTGGAGAGCTGCATTAGTGAGATTTTTGAAAAACTAGACAAACATCAAATCATTCATGAAATCCTAGTAGTTGATGATGGGAGTACGGACAATACACCTATTCTCCTACAACAAATAGTTCAAAAATACCCAACAGTTCGTTGTTTAAGAAATGATGGGGAAAACGGATTTGGTCAAGCAGTACGACTAGGTCTTCAAAAATTTACTGGCGATGCTGTGGCTATAATGATGGCCGACCGTTCAGACTCACCTCAAGATCTAGTGAATTATTGGAACAAACTGCAAGAGGGATATGAGTGTGTTTTCGGAAGCAGATTTATTAAAGGTAGTAAAGTTCATAACTATCCGAAAATAAAGCTATTGGTTAATCGATTGGTTAACACCATGATCCGCTATGCTTTCCGAATTGAAATAAATGACATTACCAACGCTTTTAAAATATATCGGAGGGAAGTCATTGAGGGTTGTAAACCATTCATTTCCCCACACTTTAATTTGACGGTAGAAATCCCCTTGAAGGCAATTGTCCGTGGATATTCATGGATAGTCGTTCCTATTTCATGGAAAAATCGAGATAAAGGCGTAGCTAAACTTAAATTAAGAGAAATGGGCTCCCGTTACTTTTTTATCATCGCTTACTTATGGTTAGAAAAATACTTCAGCCGTGGAGATTATCGAAGAAAATGAATGATGATTTAGACCAGATTTATGAAATCCGATTTTCCGGATTTGAGGAGTACAGAAACGATGTTTGGAAGATTTTAGTTAATAAATTTTTTGGCAAATGGATTAATCCAAATGCCACTATCCTTGATTTGGGATGTGGCTATGGTGAATTCATCAATAATGCCAATGCCAAAGTTAAACATGCGATGGATCTAAATCCACGAACAAGAAAACTTTTAAACGATGATGTGATTTTTCACGAGCAGGATTGCTCTAAGGTATGGTCGTTGGAAGAAAACTCATTGGATCTTATTTTTACCAGCAATTTTTTTGAACACCTTCCTAATAAAACCGCTTTGGGTGCCACCATTTCTGAAGCCATGAAATGCCTTAAAAAGGGCGGCAGAATTATAGCGATGGGTCCAAACATTTCCACCTTAAAAGGGAAATATTGGGATTTCTGGGATCACCATGTCGCCCTATCCGACCAGTCGATACGAGAATTACTAGAAATTCATGAACTTAAAGTTCTTACCTCTGTGCCCAGTTTCTTACCTTACAACATGGTAAGAACCAAACGAAAGCCTCTTTTCCTCGTCCATTTGTATTTAAAGTTTCCATTGATTTGGAGGTTGTTTGGGAAACAATTTCTAGTAGTTGCCGAAAAGTGACCAAAGAAAAGTATTTAAACAAAACTTTATTCGTAACTCTAGCGATAGCTTGCAGCACCATTTTTACTTATTACTACTTTCTTTATACCAATGAATATCCACCAGGTAGTTTTACAGCAATTAGCGAGCATACTGCTCACAAAGTTTTTCAAACAAGATTGTTGGTTACGACATTGGCAAACTTCCTCGAGCCAAGTCTACCAATCCTGATAGAGCTTTTCCAATGGGCAGTTCCCTATCCGATTGATTACGAAGTTATATTACAGCTGCTTAATATTTTCTTTTTATTCGTACTACTAGTTTCCCTACCAAGACTTCTTTCAAATATTGAAATTTTTGTACATCCAGCCTTTTCATTCATCATCTTTATCCCAGTATCCTGGAACTTCATTTTTTTGAATGGCCTGATTGATGGTGCAGGCCTTTATTACCCCTACGATATTCCTTCTCTTTGCTTTTTTACATTAGGTTTATTGCTTTTCCTTGAGAAGAAATGGGGCTGGTTTTATGTCGTCTTCATCCTCGCACTGCTCAATCGCGAATCGGCCTGTTTTATTTCCATTGCTGGCTTTGCCTTATCCGTAGTTTTCCCTAATAAATTTATAAAAAATTGGATAAAAGAAAACAGAGATTTAATGTGTCAGATATCCATTCAACTCATTTTGTGGATAACCTCCCGTGTCTGCCTTTCTATAAAATTTAAGGACAATCCCGGCGAGTTCTTTGAACAACCGCACTCTATGATTGAATTTTTATCCAAGATACTCACTGGAGAACCACACTGGGCCATGCAAAACCCTCTCTGGTTTCTTACTCTTTTCTTAGGCTTATGGATTATTCCTGTTCTTGGATTTAATTATCTTAATCGACCGTCCAAGAGGTTGATGATAGTTGGAGCCATTTACTTATTTACTCTGACCCTTCGCTCCAACATGATGGAGACTCGCGTATACAACGAACTAAATGTAATTCTAACTATACTTGTAATTTGCACACTTTATAACCTAATAAATAAAACAAAGAGCGTAGCTAACATCTAAATATCGCACGATTGGTATACATTCATAAAATAAAAAAAGTATTTCTTTCTATTTTTATTATATTCATTCTAATACTAAGAATTTTGAGTTTCCGAAAGAAGTTGATCATTGTATGTGATCAATATGGAAGACTTGGAAATAGACTCCATCTGTTCGCCCAGTTGATCACTTATGCCAAAAAGAATAACTATACAGTATGGATACCAGGCTTTTATGATTATTGGCATTATTTTCCGAAACTTGATCATCGTCCTACTTTTGGTTCCGATTTTTATCCATTGTCGATATTTTCGCCAGAAAATGTCCATTACACATTTAACTTTATATTTCGGAAAGCTAGGCAGCTAAGGGAAAACCCTTTTTTTTGTAGTTTAACTTTCAGCGATTCTAATGATGGTAATCCATGGAATATTATTGGACGATCTAAAAGTAAATTGATTCTTTTTAGTGGATTTATCTTTCATGAATATATGTTGGATTGTAGTTCTGCTATGTCGGAAATAAACATTTATTTTCGTCCAGCCTCAAAATATGTTAAAGAAATTAACTTACCTGTAGAAAACTTGAAAACTCGTAATGAACTAGTATGCGGTGTTTTAGTTCGCCAAACCGACTACCGTTCTTGGAATGATGGTAAATATTTTTATACTACAAAGCAATATGCAGATTTATTAGCTAATTTAAATAATACATTCAAAAACAAAAAGATTGGTTTCTTCATTGCTACTGATGAAGTACAAGATGAAAAGATTTATGGTGATCTTGATTGTATAATAAGAGTGGGTTATCCTATAGAAAATCTCTACGCACTAAGTATATGCGATTTTCTAGTTGGTCCACCAAGTTCTTACATTGGATGGAGTTCTTTGTATGGGAGGAAAAATCTTATAACAATTTCTTCACCTTATGAAAAATTTAATTACAGTGAAATTGCTAATTTATTATCATGATTAAATATTTTGTTAATCGTTTATTAGGAAAGTTCAACTTAGAGGTTAAGAATAAACATATTTTAGATATATCCGATGATCCTATAGAAATAATAAAAAGAATTTTTAGTACACACAAAGTAAATACTATAATCGATGGTGGTGCTTCAATAGGAGATATATCACTAAAATTTGCAAATTACTTTCCTAAATCAAATGTATATTGCTTCGAACCTTATTCTGATTTTAATCAATTTTTAACTAAGAGATTCAAAGATAATGAAAGAATTTCAATTTTTCCGTTTGCATTGAATTCGACTAACGATCAATTAAATTTATATATAAACAATTCAAAGGGTACGAATTCCACACTTCCTCCTGCATCTGAGGGTGTATTAATTTATGGTAATCAGTTTGACAATACTGGGGTTGAGATTACTGAAGCTATATCACTAGATAGTTGGGCGAAGCAAAATGATATTGATCATATTGACATACTTAAATTGGATGTCCAGGGTACAGAGTTAGATGTGCTAAAGGGAGCTAATCATCTTTTGTCAAACAACGGAATTGATGCTCTATTAATTGAAATAAATTTCCAGAATTGCTATCGCAATCAGTCGCGATGGGATGACCTTATTTCTTATTTGATGAATTCAGGTTATTCTTTATTTAATTTTTATAATTTCTACCATTATGAAGGAAAATTAGTACAGTCTGACGCAATATTTTTTCGCAATGATTTTCTTGAAACTATTAACATCTCTAAAATATTTCACAATAGATCGAATATTCTTCTAAAATAAATTTTTATGGATAATAAAAACACTTTTATTTATGTCTTAATTCCAATTTTCGAAGATTTTTCTTGTTTGCCAATTTTATTAAATAAAATCAAAAATTCCTTATCTACTGTTTCAGATTACAGAGTTCTTATCATTGATGATGGTAGTTACAATGGACTAAATGAAAAGTTGGTTCTTAAAGAAGATAGTTCTTTAGAAATTCTTACATTATCAAAAAATGTTGGACATCAAAGAAGCATTGCCATCGGGTTGTGCTACTTAGATAGGAATAAAGATTTCGACTACATCTTAGTGATGGATGGTGATGGAGAAGATAACCCTCAAGACGCTCTTAATTTAATTAGAGCTGCAGAAGCATCAAAGGAAGAAAAAGTTATTTTTGCAAGGAGAGATACTCGTAGTGAACCATTCTCATTTAAAATAGGTTATTTGCTGTATAGGCTATTTTTTCGAATTCTTACTGGAGATAAGATAAAATTTGGTAACTTTTCACTCGTGCCTCATTCCTTGGTTGATCGATTAACAGGAATTCCTGACATATGGAATCACTATGCAGCTTCGATTCTTTCTTCAAAAATTCCATATGAAGAAATCTCTTCAAAAAGATCTGGAAGAATTCATGGTCGACCAAAAATGAATTTAACCAATTTGATCCTACATGGAATGAGTGCTTTTTCGGTGTTTTTACAAATCATACTATTTCGTCTTTTTTTATTTATCTCATTTATCAATGCATGTGGGTTGACACTCTTGTTTCTTGAAGGTCTTGGAATACTAAATATTAGCAAATTTATAAGTATTATCCCTATCATTTTTATAATGACCAATTTAATGCTTATCTCTTTCATTTCTTTACTTTTTGTACTTTCTAATCGATCGCTTGCTCCTTGCATTCCCAAAACTTTTTGGAATCACTATATCAAATAGACTAAAATTAAAACAAAAGATAATAATTACCTGTACCCAGGAAAAGAACTCAAAATTTTTGCAGAAGCTACAAATTGGAAGTCCTATTTTGCAGGTAAATTAATACCTTATATTAGCGGTAAGGTTCTAGAAGTTGGTGCTGGAATTGGTCAGACTACTCCCTATCTTACAAATCCGAAAGTTTCTAAATGGACATCATTGGAACCTGACTACAATCTTTTCAATAAATTAGTTAAAAGTGATCCTGTTGAAAAGAATGGTTTAGTCAGTTACCGATGTGGAACTGTAGAAGACATTGTTGATAAGTTCGATTCCATTGTTTACATTGATGTGCTTGAACACATTGAAGATGATTTAAATGAATTAAATCAATGTTCAAGACACTTATTCAGCGGCGGTAAGATCATTGTTTTATCACCAGCTCATAAGATTTTATTTTCCCCTTTTGACATAAGTGTTGGTCACTACAGAAGATATAATAGAAAAATGCTCCAAAACTTAGCAGGAGAAAGTTTAAAACTTAAAAAAGTCTTTTACTTGGATTGTTTTGGATTATTACTTAATCTCACTAATCGATTGCTGCTAAGAAAATCAATGCCCTCGTCAAGGCAAATTCAGTTTTGGGATGGATTCGTTGTACCAATTTCGAAAATTTTTGATCCTGTTTTTAACTTTAATTTAGGCAAATCAGTAATTGGAATATTTGAAAAAAAATAAATTCTTGGTCACTTTCATAGGACTAAGCATATCTTGGTTAGCTATTTACTATATTCTAGAAACCCACTCATTGTGGTCTTACTGGGGTATTCAGAACATGGTAATTATGTTTCCAGATCTTCATATCCTCCTATCTGCTATTGATGCACACTTTCTTGGGATTAATGTCTTTAAAGAAAACCCTCTCTGCTATTTCAAGATTCCTCATGTATATAGTGAGGCATGGTTTCCCCTACATTATATAGGATTTTCGGATGATCATCGAATACTGATAGGTATTTTATTAATCTTGTTTTTTACATTAGGAGTTAGTTGGCAAATTAAAGATAATGCTAATATATTCATACCACTATGCATTTCTCCTGCTGTACTACTCGCAGTCGAGCGATGCAACAACGATTTGATTATATTTTTCCTGCTATTTCTAGTCGTTAAATTTGCGTTAAGTGAAAAAAAACTATATTTGTTAGCGGGACATTTATTACTTTATGTTATAATAGCATTAAAATATTATCCAGTAGCATTTAGCGTCATTTTTTTGGTTCGAAAACAAAAATTATATAGGAAATTTATTCATATAAGTTCTCCGATAATTTTCTTTTTGTTATGGATTTGTTACTGCTGGAATAATCTTCAAATACAAAAAAACACAATTCCAGAACCAGGTTATGTATCTTCATTTGGGTTCTTTCCCTTCAATTCTCTTATTAGTCATATAACAGGTTTGAAAATCGAAGTCAGTTTCCTCCTTTTAGTTGTTTTTACTACATTTATAGCTTATTTAATCTTCAAATTCCTAACAAATAATACTAATGAAAAGTTAGTAATTACATCACCTAATAGATATTCGTTGGCACTATGCTTAGGTGGATGCTCTATACTATTATTCTGTTATTTCGTGAAGACTAGTTTTGATTACAGAATGATCTTTTTGTTTTGTAGTCTGCCATTTATTCTTAATTACAAATTTAAATTTCAGAATTATTTTCCATCTTTTTTTGTTTCTCCAATCTTTATGCTTATTGCATTCACCTTATCTGCATGGTTTGAATTTATAAGGGAATGGATTTCAATTATTATAAAAAATACTATGGTTGAAGTGAACTTACCATCCATACTTTTCGTAACTAGAGCTTCTGAAATTTTTCTCAATCATTATTCAATTACTCTTCTAATTTCTTTTGCACTATACATCGCATACAAAGAAATTTTTTGCATAGTCTTTTATGATAAAAACTAGTATAAAATTATTGATTAAATTAATTCCGGGAGTTCAACAACTTAATTTAATGATACTCCAAAAGAAACTCCAAAATCAATTTCTTAGACTTAACGAAACAGAACAATCTCAACTGGCTTTTTATTCTCAATTTATTAAAAAAGGAGATCTTGTATTTGATGTTGGGGCTAATGTAGGATCCAGGTCGAAACTATTTCTAAACCTTGGAGCCAAAGTTGTAGCTTTTGAGCCTCAACCAGAACTATGTGAACATTTGACACAACATTTAAGATTTCACAAGAATTTCACATTAATGCCTACCGGACTTGGTGCAAATTCTTCTGTTGTGGAACTTAGAATTAGCGACGCACATGTATTGTCTTCAATGAGTAACCGTTGGATTGAATCCACTAGAAAAAGCGGACGGTTTTCCTCATACAATTGGGATAAATCGATCGATGTAAAAATTGATACACTTGATAATATGTTAAATAAATTTGGTGTACCAAGGTTTGTAAAGATTGATGTAGAAGGGTATGAATATGAAGTTTTAAATGGTTTATCACAACCAATCAAAACTATATCCTTTGAATTCACATCTGAAGAGAAAAAGCAAGCATTTGCTTGCTTAGAAAAGCTAAACAAAATTGCAGATTATAAATTCAAATTAAGTGAAGGTGAAAAGATGGAATTTAATAACGAAGAATGGCTTCCAAAATCTGAATTCTGTGAATTTATTAACGCGTACACCGAAAAGAGCAAACTTCTTTGGGGAGATATTTATGCGACAATAAGAATGAAAGATTAAGATTTGAATCAATATATCTCTACAATTACATTGTGGCTTTTAGAGTTTTTACCAAACTCACTTAAGGGTTGTCCAAAATTTAAAAATTATATTGTAAATCACTTTAGTATCGAAGGCTATAGTTGGGGGAAACTGAACAATAGACTCAAGATTAAAATTAACATTGAAAATTTAACTGAAAGACATTTATGGCTAGGACTATACCCTAAAAATATTGAATCTTTTTTAAAAAAGAACTTAGGTGCAAATTCATCCTTTATTGATGCAGGAGCAAATATTGGGGTATGGAGTTTACTCGCTTTAGATAGTGCTCTAGATCAAAACATTCATGTTTTTAGTTTTGAACCAAACCAAGATCTTCATAAGCGTTTGTTGGATTCAAAGAAGAAAAATAAATTAAATGAGCTCTGGTCAATTTTCAATTATGGTTTATCTGATCTAAACACGACAAAGAAGATGTATATAAATCCTTTCTGTCATCAAATGAGTACACTTGAAAATTTAGAAGATGACCGACAATACGATATCATTGAGGTAAAAAATCTTGATAGTTTAGTTTTTAAAAATTTGGAAGGCATTAAGATTGATGTTGAAGGCCATGAGACCAATGTGATTAAAGGAGCTCTTAAAACAATTAAAGAACACCTCCCATGGATCGTAGTTGAATTTAACCCATTATACACCAAAACTACATCTGTAGAAGATTGGAGTGTTAAGCGTGATCTTGAAAAACTGAATTATAAAATAGCTGATATTTCATTAGGCGATGATGATTCATCATGCAGAGATATTGTTTTTTATAATGAAAATTCTAAAATTTTGAATTTTAATTTGTGACTCATCTTGCCACTCCTGTAGTCTTATTTATTTACAAAAGATCCGAAACCTCGCTTCGTGTCTTACATAGAATTTCCCAGGTAAACCCATCTAAATTGTTTTTAATTGCAGATGGGCCCAAAGGGGAAAATGAAAAAAAAGAATGTCTCAAAACCAGAAAACTAATCGAAGATAAAATAGATTGGGAATGTAAGCTCACAAAGATATACGCAAATGAAAACCTAGGTCTTGCTAGAAGAATCTCAACTGGTTTAGACAAAGTTTTTGACCATGAAGATTCAGCAATTATTCTCGAAGATGATACTCTTCCCGACTCGTCTTTTTTTCAATTTTGTGAAGAATTACTGGATCTTTACGCAAACGACCACAGAGTAGGTCATATATCAGGTTGTAATTTTCACCCAGAGATATTCAGTACAAATCATTCCTATTTATGTTCTTCAATTATAAATGTTTGGGGATGGGCTACATGGAAAAGATCATGGAATAACTTCGATTTAAATATGGTTTCGTGGAAGAATGTAGATAAAGATATGCTTTTAAATAAGTGGTGTATTTCTAAGCAACATAAAAGAGGAATGAGAAAAATGTTTGATCTACATTGTGAAAATAAAGACCCATGGGCCTGGTCTTATCAATGGATTTATGCTTGTTGGAATAGTAATGCTCTTTCAATAATTCCCCGAGAAAATCTTGTTTCTAATCTCGGTATTGGTCCAGATGCTACAAATACATGTAGTACTATAAACTTAGATGAATTTCCGAAGATAACCAAAAGTATTAAGTTCCCTTTATTTCATCCAGATATCAATAGAAACAATATTTTTGAGAAGAGATACATACAAGCAAACCAAACTCCATACCTAAGGAGATTTAAGAATTTTATTAAGAGTTGGCTTTAGAAATTTCAGCAGTTATACCTCATTACAATCAGCAATATTGCTTGGAGGAATCTATACAGTCTATTTTACAACAAGATGTAACTTTTAACAAAATCCTTATTATCGATGACTGTTCTCAAAATTTTAATAAATTAAAATTTTTAAAATCATACAATCAAATAGAAGTTATTCAAAATAAAGTTAATATGGGTAGGGGATTTTGTCGTAATTTGGCTATAAATAAATTAAATGACAAATTTATATTTTTCCTGGATTCATCAAATTTTGTAAAAAAAGGATATGTAAAGAATGCTCTAACTTACTTTATTAATGAAGAAGTTTCTGCGGTATCAGGTTTAATTCACAACGCTCCTGATAATAAATCGTTTACGACAAAATGGCGTGGTCGACACCTTTTTAAGGAGCAACATAAATTTGGCGATAAAGAACACTACGCTAAATCACTTACAACATATGGAACCATTTTGAGGCGATCTGCTGTAATTGAGGTTGGAAATTTCGATTCATCTTTAAAACATTCAGAAGATAAGGATTTGGGGTTGAGGTTATTAAAAGCTGGTTATAAAATAATCGGTGACCCAAAGCTTGTTGCCTACTCAATGAAAAAAGATACCATAATATCGGTCCTTGAACGATATTGGAGATGGTATTGTGGAACGAACGAGAAATTCCTGCTTAAAGACTATTGGCACGCTTTTAAGGCAAGTTTCAGACCTATGATTCAAGAAGACATAAAGGCTAATGATTGGAAAAGTGCTTTAATTTCATTTCTATGTCCTCATTATGGGTATTGCAGATATCTTTTTCGAAAATTGACCGGTAAAATACAAAAACATTCTTGAAAATTCTTTTTGACGGCCCACTAAATTGTAGTCCAAAATCAGGCGTATTACTTTATTTTGTATTTCTTGCGGAAGAACTTTCAAAAACAAATTCTGTATATTTTTCAAGAAGAGTCACTCAGAATCAAATTCATGAAATTAAGTGTCCTTTTTTCAAACACAGAACTCCAAACAAACTGTTCTTTTTACTAGGATTGATATGGTTCAAAATTTTTGGACCAAGATCAATAGATATCGTTCACACCGTAGAATATTCTCTTAGTCCTACGGGTAAGTACTACCAAAAAAGAGGTGCAAAACATATCATAACTGTTTATGACTTGATCCACGAAATTTTTGGTGCTACACCAAATCTCTACAACAAGATTTTAAGGGAAAAGTTTTATGAAGAATGCGATGGGTTTTTATTTATATCGCATTCTACTAAGCAAGATTTCAACAAATTTCATCCAAACTTTGTTAATTATTCAAATTCAGTAACTTATTTAGCTTCCAAATACTCGCAATCAAATACACCGAAATACAAAAACCCTTACCCTAATTTTTTATATGTAGGATCGAGGGAGGGTTACAAAAACTTCAATCTAGCTTTAGAGATTTTTTCTTCCATCTTGACAGAGTTACCAAATGCAAAACTTATTGTTTGCGGTTCACCTCCTAACAAGAATGAACAAAATATAACTCACAACATTAAGAATTCATTGAGATGGATCTCCTTTCCAAACGAAGATGAGTTAAAAGATATTTTCTTAAATTCTTTTGCGTTGCTTTATACCTCATCATATGAAGGGTTCGGATTACCTCTACTAGAAGCAATGTCGAATGGGTGTATTCCTGTAGCAAGAAAACACTCAAGTATACCTGAAGTCATGGGCAATGCTGGTATTTTCATAGATAATGACGATGTAGCACAGACCGCTAAAGATCTCATTCAGATTTATCAGGAAACTAAAAAACATGATTTCATTGTTCAAAATGGATTTAAACAGGCGTCTAAATTTTCATGGTCAAAAACCGCTACTGACACCATAAGATTTTATAAATTCCTATTAAAAAAATAAATAGATCTACTAAGATCGGTCTTTTACATCCATATTTGGAGTCTCGTTTTGTGCACATCGAAAATGGATTATACCCCAAACACCATTTTTGGGGTATTGATCATTTATTAAGTTGCAATGGTCTTAATTGTGAATTGATAAGGATAAATAAGCAGTCAATAAATCCTTTAATTGAAAAGTTTTTCAACAAACTGTTCTTCAAAAACAATACTTCTTTTGATATGGAGTTAAAAATTTTTCGGGCTGAACGAAATTTTGATTTTATATACTCAGTCAACGGTCCGTTAGCATTCTCCAAGTTTTACACTCGAGCAAAAGTAATTCCTTGGGTCTTCAGAAAGCCATCGTTAAATAATAGCCCACTTATCAATTCATATAGCACGAATTGGTTAAAGAATTATAGTGGTATTTTTTGTCTCACTCCAAATGCGGAGGAATATTACTCAAAATACTCTTCTTCAAAATTTATACCTTGGTGCGTTGACTTGGAATTGTTTGATGGGAAACCACCAAATACTTCTTCTGTTAGACCCTTTTTCCTCGCTACCGGGAAAACCTATCGTGACTACAAAACACTTGTGGATGGAGCAAAAGGAATAGATGCGGAACTAAGAATCATTGGACCTAACCAACAGAAACCGAATCAGCTACCTCCTAATGTTAAATGGATCGACACATCATCAGATCCGCCTGATCAAGCGATTGACTACCCTACCCTTCGGGAATGGTATGCTCAATGTATTGCAGTTTGTATTCCTCTTAGCGGAGATGCAGATGATACTTGCGGATATACAAATATGCTTGAAGCTATGGCAATGCGTAAGCCGATACTAATGACTCGCTCTGGATCCCTACACATTAACCCTGAAACTGATGGTTTTGGAATACAGATAAAGGCAAGAGACGCGATGGGTTGGTTTCATGCAATGAATTATTTGATCAGTAAAAGTGAGAGGTCATTAGAGATGGGCAACCGAGGTCGAGAAATCGTAGAACGAGATTTTACAATTGATCGCTTCAACAAAGATGTATTTGAGTTTATAAAAAAAATATTAATAAACGCTTTATAAAGGAAGATAATATTTTTTTTAGTGTCGTCATTCCGACCTATGAGAGACCTCATGATCTAGGTATTTGCCTACAGTCGTTAAGCAAAGAAATTCAAGTAGAGGTTCCATCTTATGAAATCATTGTATCCGATGACTCTAACTCTGATAAATCAAAAAGACTGATCGAAAATGAATTTCCAGATGTAAAATGGGTAAAAGGAAAACAAAAAGGACCTGCTGGGAACCGAAATGCCGGTGTAGAAAGTGCCAAGGGTCAATGGATCGTCTTTTTAGACGATGACTGCATCGCACAAGAGGGTTATCTAAACGCTTATGCAAAAATGATTAGAACCAATCAGGGCATTCAAGTGTTTGAAGGTCGAATATTTGCGGATCGTCCAAGAATAACATGGGCGGAAGGCTGCCCAGAAAATGAGCATGGCGGGATGCTTTGGACGAGCAATCTATGTGTTAAAAAAAGTCTTTTTATTGAAATAGGAAAATTCGACGAAATATTTAAAATTGCTTACGAAGATGTGGAATTTGCACATAGATTGAAACAAAGAAAAATAAAAACATTATTTGTTTCTAATGCTGCGGTTTGCCATCCCTGGCGATCTCTTCGCAGCGGCGGAAAGAACTGGAAGTCCAAAGGTTATCAAATAGAATCACTCCTACTGTTTTTAGGTAAACATAGCGACGCATATGAAGAGCACGGAAAACCGGTAATCTATTTTAAAAATTTCCTAAGGATAATTACCAAAAATTTTATTTACTGTTTATTAAAACTTAAAGGAAGTGGTATTGATATCTTATTATCCGAAGCATACATTTCTCTTAAAACATCTTTTATACTATTATTAACAAAGAAGAAAAACTAGTTTGGCCTTTTGATAAAACGATTTTCATAAGTCGTTGCTTTTGGGACTATTATCTTCATGTTTTCCAAAAGGATTATGCATATGCCTTAAAAAAATACTGTCATTCAGATGTAGTCTGGGTTGATAGACCAACAAAACATCCACTTGTATGGTTTAAGGAAAGAAAACGCCAGATTGATGGTATAACCGTTTTAAGACCATGGGGATTAGTTAATGAATATGAAAGATTTCGAACAATTGACCGTAAAATATTCGATATACAAATATCAAAATATATTGGGAAGAAGAACAGTACTTGTCTTTGGTCAATTTGCTGCACGCACCCTTGGTTAAGTAAAAATAACACATTTTCACAAACAATTTATTGGCCGGGAGATTATTTTGAACCCAAAGAAGAGTTTCACGAATACAAGGATTATGATTTGGTAATGCCCTGGGTTGGACTTGAAGACATTCCATCTAATTATGTAGGAAAAAAGTTTCTCTCATCAACATGTGCTGGAAATGAATTTATTAATTTTTATGATAATCGATTACTTGACAAAAGATTCGATACATTGACCAGATATAAACATAAAGTTTCTTATATCGGTGGATTATCATGGGAAAGAATCGACTTCGAACTAGTAGAAAAAACAGCAAAGAGTTTTCCTCAGGTTGTTTTTTTATTTGGTGTTAAATCTGATGGTTTAGACAAAACGGAAGAGGCTAAAGAAAAGCTTCTAAAGGAACATTCAAATGTTAGAATTTGGGAAGATTTAAATTACAAGGAATTAGCTGCTCTTGTTTCTAATTGCGATGTTGGTATAATTCCTTACAGAATAAGTGGACAAAATCTAAGAATTTGCCCAAACAAATTCTTTGAATATTCAGCTTTAGGCAAAGATACAATTACTACATCGATTCCTTCGATGTCGAGATATTCACCGCCATCACGTATCGCAAAAAACCATCAATCCTTCATCCAACTACTTGATGAAGGATTAAACGCGAGAAGTGATTTTGGGTCAAAAGCTAGGTTAAGAGAAATATCTGAGAAGGCTTCTGCTAAAGAAACATTGAAGCGAATTTCTATTTTACTAAACATAAAATGATTGATCAATATAATATCTCTTTAGGCTATCAATTGAAGCAAATTAAATTATTCAAAAGAAATTCTTTTACCACTATTTTTACTATAATTATTAAAAATTATAGTATCTATTTTAATAGTTTTAAATCTATTTCAATGATTAACTGTTCACAACTTTAGATTTTATATATACGAATCATTAGTAATAAATTTAAGATCATAAGAAATAAAGCAAGATTCAAAATTGCTTCCATTCTTAACAAAGTTAGTCCTAGTTCAAGGATCTTTGGACCACCCAAAGGCTTTTATTCAGATATTGAGGAATATCTTAGTCATAATCCTAAGGGAGGATTTAAGAAATTGCTGTTAGATGAAAAAACGACTGATAGCAGTCAGAAAATCGTAAGACATCTTGTTTCTATCACAAATGGTAGAATTAATCTAAATCCCTGGTCTTTTATTACGGAAAATGACAACCTCTTGTTCAAAGAATCATCCTGTTACGGAAAAATACCTGAAGATCATTGGGTGTTCAGTTCAATTAAACTACCAAAAATTCATAGATTAACAGGAAAGACACTATTTCTATCTAGTAGAAACAACTACTGGCATTTATTAGCCGATGAATTATGCGATTTATCATTACTAACAGAGAGTGGCATCAACCTAAATGAATTTAATCAAATAATTTTTGAAAATTCACACTATAATACCGGAAAACAACTTCAAGAATTGTTTGGATTAAGCAGAGTTAATCAAGTATCTCTTAATAAATTACTGCATGTCGAGTGCGAGGAGCTATTTTTTTTTACAGGTACATTTTGTTTAAGCAAACATGCATTGTTACTTGTAAAACATAAGATTAAAAGTTCCCTTGAACAAAGTTCGACTCAATCAGTAAATATTGGTAAGCGTATCGTTGTTTCTCGTGGTTCCAGTAACACAAGGAGATGGCTTAATCAAGAAGAGTGCATGGAAACTTTAAATTCGCTCGGTTTTAAGCTGATTGATCCGTCAAACTTAAGTTTATCTCAGCAAGTAGATGCATTTTCCAATGCTGAAATCATTTTGGGACCACATGGTGCTGGACTGACCAATATAATGTTTTGTAATCCCGGAACAAAAGTAATCGAAATCCGAGCTCAAGAACAAGGTGGTGAATATAGTTCTGCGACTTGCTATGAAGAACTCTCAGTCATTTTTGGGATTGAACATCATACCTTTCAATGCCCAAGCATACAGAGAAAGGATTTAAAAGGTAGATCAATCGAGGATGCGGATTTAGTTCCAAATCCCAAACAATTAAAACAATTTTTATGCGAGTCAATACTTGCGTAAATCTATTGAAATTTCATTCTGTAAATAGAAATTGGCAATTGGCAATTTTCTTAGGAATTTTGACTACCGTTCTATTTTATTCTGATTTCCCTTTACCTCATGGAGATGATTTATTTTTTGCAGGAACAGCAGTCCACTATGCAGAAACTGGAAATTTTCTAAATCCTGGAGTATATGACTACACAGAGCATTTCTCAGAGATTCGAAAACCTTACTGGTTTGTTCCCTTGCACATGCGTTCCTTGGGTTGGTGGCTCTTCTTGACAGGAGTCTCAGATACTTCAATTCGTATTTATGTTCTTCTTTGTATAGTTGTAACCAGCCTTGCTTTAATCAAATGGAGTAAAATTGCCCAGGATAAATCAAACCTTATTCCTTATCTAATTCCGATCATCATTACCTTTGGGTTCAGGTGGAGCCTCCGACCGGAATGTACTGCGATTCCACTCTGGACAATTGGAGCATATTTTCTTTTTCATTCGCACTCCAAAAGTAAATTCTGGCTTGGGGTTTCTTCTTTGGGCTTAGCATGCCTGGCATCGCAAATATTGATTATTCCTTCAGCATTTTTGGTCGGTGCTTCCTTTTATAAAAAATTCGGCAATCTCTCATTACTTCCCAAACTCCAAATCATTGCCATTGGTGTTCTCCAATCCCTTTTTTTCGGAGCCTGCTTAATAAATTTTGAAGTGGCAGAATTTGTGCAAATGTTTGGAGATCATGTCGTAGCAAGATCTTCGTCGATAACTGATAATTTTGCTTTTTTTTACTTTATGGTCTGCAAACTTGGGAATGGATATATTTTAAGGTTACCAAGTTTTGTATTATTAATAATTGCATCTGCCCCCCTTTTTAAAAGTCAAAGTGCAAATAAACCTATTTTAATAAGCTCTCTTTTTTCGCTATTTTTGATGATTTGTATTTATGCAAAATCTTTCGAAATCATTCTCTATCTTGTCACTATCTTTACCCTAATTGCTGTTTTCGAACTGAAGAAGTCTATCATCCCATTAGTAGTCACAATTGCAGTTCTAGTTTTTGTAAGACAAGGACTGCATTTATTTACTTACAATCTTTTGTGCGAATCTTCAAAAACTGAAGAAAACATCGAGATTGATAAAGAAAAGACTTACATAATCGACGAATTTACGATTCGTCATCCTTTGAATTGGAATTTTCCACCGAATTGGAAAATTGCACCTGATTTTGGAACCACGAACGAGCGTTTACTGGAAAAGCCTGAATCGGAAACTTGGTTAATAAGTCTGAAAAACTTAGCTTATTTCTATCCAGAATTATACACACAAGAGAAACTTCAAATCGCTCAAAAGGAATTCACCAATCTTCCAACAAAATACTGGGAGTACAAAATAATACCCTGAACTCTCCACCAAAATCAATTTTTGTTCTTCGCAACAACGATCTTGGGGATGTCCTCGTTGCAACTCCCCTACTCAGTGGTTTAAGAAAATCATTTCCGAGTGCAAAAATTGCAATCGGTGTAGGTGACTGGGCAAAATCACTTTTAGAAAACAACCCGGACATTGATAAAATCATTACATGTAATGCTCCCTGGCATAACAAACAGATTTGCAGATATCCTGCTAATTCACCTAAAACCTTTATAGAAGGATTTTTTTACTCACTATTTTCAAAAGAAGCACGCTATTTAAAAAAGGAAAAATTTTCCCACGGGATAGATATTTTAGGAAGTCGCCAAGGTTCCTGGCTCTTGAGAAATGTGGGTATCCCAAACCGATTTGGAGTAAAAGGGTACGCAGGGGGAGATAATTGGTGTAAAAAGTGTGTATTGTTTGAAGAAAACAGAAAGGTTGCTGAAGCAGCACTTGAATTCCTAAAATTACTCGGTTCAAATGAAAAAATAGAACCAAGACCAAAGATTTTTTTGACTAAAAATGAAATCAAAGAAGCCGAGCAAAGATGGAATACATGCGATATAAAAAAGAAAAAAATTATCATAGCACCCGGAGGGGGATTCCCTGAAAAATGCTGGGGAGATGAAAACTACAATGAGTTGGCTAATCTATTGATCAAGGATCCTAATTTAAGCATATTAATTATTGGATCAAATGAAGATCGAGCGAGGATTGAAATTCAAGAAAGTGACCGATTAATGAACTGTTGTGGAAGCCTAAGTTTAAGGGAATCTGCAGCGATGGTATCGCAAAGTGACTTTGTGATTACAAACACCTCGCTGTGCATGCATTTAGCAGGTGCGTTTGAAGTTCCTTCTCTTACTTTACTAGGCGATTGGTATGACAGTGCAAAACTGCACCATGAACAGTGGGGATACCCAGAAAGCATCATTAAAGGTAAGGAGTTGAAAGCATCCATAAATCATATCTGCCCAGTCTCCGAAGCATACGAAATAATTGATAAAGGTATTCAGAAAATTCATACAAATAATTGAGAATTTGTTTTATAGCAGGCGAAAAGAATTCCGGACAATGCGGTATTACTGATTATGTGGAACTCCTTGCACAGGAACTCGAAAGAGTTGGGCATGAGATCGAACGATATTTCATTAATAAAGGGAGTAGAAACTTTACTGGTTTACCCAACGCTGAACTCTTTAGCATCCAATTCGCTCCTTATAGCTATGCGAACAAAGGATTACCGAAGGCGGTTCTTAACTTACTTTCTAAAAAAATACAGAACAATAAAGTACATTTGAACTTTCATGAGATTTGGGTGGGAGCATACCCTAGGGCAAGCTGGAAAGAAAAATGGACCGGCTTGCTTCAGAAGAAGCTTATTCTTAGTTTTGTAAAAAACTGCAACCCATCTTCGATCACCACATCCAATGCAGCTGCGATCGATCGTTTAAAAAATGAAGGGATTCCGGCAAAGTTTCTCTATTTATTCGGCAATATCCCATACTCTCCCACTTCGAATTTCTCCCCCTGTAAAGAAAAGTTGAAGGTCGCTTTTTTCGGGACAACCTACACTGATTTCCCATATCACAAATTAAGCGATTTTTTTTCAAATCTATCCCAAGCCTGTGGCAAAAAATTAGAAATCATTTTGATTGGTCGACAAAGAGAGGACGGCGGTACCGATCAACTTCTATCTCTCTGTAAAAAGAATAATTTTTTAATTCAAGCAACTGGAGAGTTATCGCCTGATTTAATTTCAAAACAACTTCAGCAATGTACTCTTGGAGTATCCACAACCCCCTATGATGTAATCGGTAAAAGTGGTGCAACTGCGGCAATGTTAGAGCATGGGCTAACCGTATTGGCATATGACGATGGAGATACTCATGATGAAAAACTTTTTATTCCTGATCCTTTCAAAGATCAGATCTTTTTAATCAATGACCATTCCTCAGCAGAAAAACTTCTTCAGTACATCGATAAGCCAAGGAAATGTTTTTTCGATGGCGTTGCTCATACAGCAAATAAAATGTTAGAGCTGATCTCTTGAATCCTAAAAAACAAAAATCCCCGTACCAAAGCCCCTGGACTTTGTGGACCCAAGGGCTCCTTGTTTGCTGGCGGTTTAGTTGGCTAGTCCTTTGCCGATGGACCCCCAAGTTTTTTAATCCCTGGCGGATTCTTGTGCTTAAAGTTTTCGGTGCGAACCTTTATGGAATGCCTTTCATTCATAGTACGGCAAAGATCCACATCCCATGGAATTTAACTATGCAGCATCGTGCCTGCCTAGGCGAATATACAAACGCTTACTCCCTTGGAAAAATAGAAATCCTAGAGGGGGCGACGGTCGCTCAAGAAACTTATCTTTGCACAGGCACCCATGATTTCAATGATCCTACTTTACAACTTATCACCAAGCGTATTATGATTGGGAAAAATGCTTTCATTGGAGTCCGGACAATGGTCCTCCCTGGAGTCACCATTGGGGATCGGGCAATCGTTGGGGCAATGTCTGTGGTTTCCAAAGATGTACCCGATCATCAAATCGTAGCAGGTAATCCCGCCAAAAAGATTGGAGAAAGGCACAAAACTTGAGCATAAAAATATCCAACAAGAAGATTCTCATTACCGGGGGTTTGGGTTTCATCGGGTCCAACCTTGCTCGTAGGTTAGCCAGGTATGGGAATAGCATTACAGTTATGGATAGTTTGATTCCTGAATATGGTGGAAACCTCAGAAATCTTCACGACATTAAAAATCAAATTACCGTTAGCCTAACCGATGTACGCGATTTTACCGCGACCAGGGATTTGATCAAAGGAAATGATTACCTTTTCAATTTAGCTGGTCAGACAAGTCACTTGGATTCGATGCACGACCCAATTACAGATTTGGATATCAATGCGAAAGCACAACTATCTATTTTGGAAGCCTGCCGTAAATACAATCCTGATATTCGAATTGTCTTTGCCAGCACCCGCCAGATTTACGGAAAACCAAGGTACTTACCGGTTGATGAGAAACATCCCCGACACCCGGTAGATGTAAATGGAATCAATAAAATTGCCGGTGAACAGTATCACCTGCTCTACCAAGAAGTTTATGGCATTACATCATCTGTCCTCCGCCTCACCAACACCTACGGTCCGAGGATGCGTATTAAGGATGCAAGACAAACTTTTTTGGGCATCTGGATAAGAAACTTGCTCGAGGGAAAACCGGTTCAAGTCTTTGGTGATGGCAAACAACGTAGAGACTACAATTATGTTGAGGATGTGCTGGATGCCTTGCTGATCGCTGCAACCGAAAATAATGCAGTCGGCAAGGTCTATAATTTAGGAGCCCCCGATCCTCTCAGTCTTGAAGATACGGCAAAAATTATGTGCCAAGGAATTCAGGGTAGTGATTATCTAATGATTCCTTTTCCTGAAGAAAGAAAGGCGATCGATGTAG
>MDTC01015172.1_pt1 | contig 42210 bp, 46 predicted proteins | sample 811181 | NCBI WGS metagenome assembly MDTC01 (sample SAMN05326644, study PRJNA326480) | marine metagenome | isolation source: seawater | place: Pacific Ocean: North | collected 2011
CAACATCCCGTCAACTCCCTTCGATTCTGGACAAAACTGCTCGCCGAAAAGGGGTATCTGAACACTGCCGTACGGCGTTTGCCGCCCGAAGAACAGTCCAAGCGGATCGCCAAGGTCATCCAACACAAAGATTTCTTAACGCCCGAAGATGCTGTCCGCCGCGCTTACACGTTTGGCAAGGGGAAACTTTGGATTGCCCATAACGGGAAATCTTTTGATTCCAAAATTATCTGCGGACACTTGGACCGTTTCAAGATCGTGCACAACATCCAGTTCGAAGACTCGCTGCCTCTGCTTCGGAAACTCATCAAACTGCCCTCCTACTCCCAACCCAAAGTGTACAAAGCACTCTTCAAGCGGACCTACAAAGCCCACCATGCGTTGGAAGATGCGAAAGCACTCCAACGCATTTGCAAACGTGCAGGGGTGGTCGCATTCCTTACGCCATTACTAGCTCCAGTTCTGCATGCCTCGGTTCCTCTTCCCCCTGCACCGAAGGCACCGTCGCCACCAAAGGCACCTGCGGCAACAGCTCCGCCTCTAACTCGCTCAAATCCTTCAGAACCTCTTCCTCGTCCACAGTCTGCAAAGGAGTTGACATCAACTCGTTCATGTCCATCAAATCTTCCGACAGTTCTTGCATAGTTTCGTTCAACTCTTCGATACGTGCTAAGGAATTACGACGCGTAAACCTCTGAAACACACTGTTCGACTGTTTCAACGCCTCCACCTGCAGTTTGGTAATTTCCAGCTGCTCTAACGCACATTGTTTATTCATACAGACGTTTAGTTTGTTTTCGCAAGAGGCAATATGTGATTCGAGTATTTTACGTTTGCGCATCAGTCGCAGCGCACGTGGTCGGTTGTCCAGATGCAAGCGCACTTCGCGGGTGACCTCTGCATGCTGTTTCTCGTACTTGCAGATCATCTCACGAAGCATACCCTCCACATGCTGCATCTTGACGACGCACGAGTAGGCTGTATGTTTGGGACACAGCTGTCCCATGTTTTGAAGGTCGTCGCGTCTGTATATACCGCCCACGCCTGCTGTAAATGATCGCGAAAACCAAGATAGGGTCCGCGTGGTACTACGACTGGAACAGTATCCACGCACCGCTCACAGACGTCTACCCCTGTGCCACAGAGATGCTTTTGGACCAATACGAAGGGAAATTGGACAAGAAGGAAGACGGCACTCATCTATTCATGTCCAGAAAAACACTTATTCCGTTTATACGATGGGTAGGCGAGCGTGGGACAGCCGCTGCGGAACGGTTTCTGTACGATATAGAGAAGTCTATTCTGCAGGACGTCAAGCAAGTGCGCGCAATGTCGCGGAAGCATCGGTGGACGGTGGCATACAATCAAGGGTACAAGTGCAACGTGTGTAAAGACTTATTGCATCCAAAGGCATTTGATATCGATCATATTGTGGAGTTGGCACGGGGTGGGACAGATACGTTACAAAATTTACAGGCGTTGTGTGTACAATGTCATGCTTTAAAAACTCGTTCTTAATGTTCACCTTTATGCTCCGCCATCACCATACGCCCTTCCCGTACCGCCATGCACCCGTCGTAGGTGAGCTTAGGACCCCAATGCCCCTTGCCAGCGCATTTGTGTTCCGTATTCTCATCTTCATTCGCCCCACCAGCTTTTTGTTTCCCGCGGAACATAATCGTGTTGATGTGGGGCGAGTCCGAAAGGTACTCCCGATCTTCACGGTACGGAGACACTTCTTCGATCAAATTACGAAGATATCCAGCACCCTGGAACGCCACAGAGCTGCTTTCAAAATCGCGTACGTGCCCGGGGAGCTGCCCGTACAGATCGAGCGCATGTTCGTATTCGTGTTCGGGATTCTTGCGTACATACCAGGCGATCAGCGAATGCTCGCATAGATCGGTACCTACCTTTTGCTCCTCAATCGCTTCGCGCAGACTCTCCTCCGTGAAAAACGATACGCCGCCACCGCTGACGTACCCCGAAGCATAGCAATCTTCGATAATCGCATAGTTCTTCGGACGCTTGATTACACTCTTACTGTAAAACGTATAGTGTCCCAGAATGGTCTTACGGACCACATCGTCAGAGAGTTGAAAATCGTGGTGCCCGTGCCAGGTCGATCCTAAGTCTCTACCTCCCTGCGCCAGAATCGCCGAACCCATCATCCAGGTGGAGAACGGTCGGAAAATAAGCAGTTGCTTTTTATCCTCTACCTTCTCCTCAGCCGCGGTGTGTAACTTATCATATGTGTTACGGAGTTTCTCCACGGCGTTAAGTTTATTTATAATGTTTGTCATATCTCCCACTGACCAAGCTTTCGCTGTCCCATTTACAAGTTTGTCCACATCACCTTTTAATGCCTCGAACGCTGTGTCAAAAGGATCGCTTTTAATCCCCATGATCAATTTTAACATGTCTTCAGTGCCAACTTTGCTCTCATTCCCATTAGCTGCGGCTCCTGGGTCAGCTGGGTCAGCTGTAATTTTTGCAGCTTTTTTATCTGCTTTCCATTCGTCCTCTTCCATTTTTACTTTGAAGTAAAGACCACCTAACTCCCGTTTATCAGTATCACCGGGATTATCAGTTGTAGGCATGACTCCCGTGAAGTGCGATAACTTCAACAACGCCACTGCGTTGGGATTGGCGTTATCACCTACCGCATCACCTCCTGCCTCTGTCGACTTAGCTATCTCGTCGTTAAATTTGCGTTGCAAGGCAATCGTCATACGCTTATCTCCAAAAAGCTTCCGGATAAGTTTCTCACTAGCGTCACCTGTCGCAAAGAAATGCTGTTTTTTCTCCTTCAATAAATTACCCGCGAAACGGGAACTGTTGCCGTTCAACGCGTATTTCTTAGCCTCATCGAATTTAATTTCCTTAAACTTATCATGGTCCGCGCTGAAAATCTTGATGGAACCGGCACCCATCACAAAGTAATCGCCAATCATTCTGGGGCGCGTAAGCAAATCCACGTTCTCGTGCGAGAAATCGACGTCGAAACTCTCTGCCTCGAACACCTTGCTGCCTCTAAATTTCGTATTCATCTTACCTGAGGCAATTGCGTCATGAGCTCCGGGACCACGCAGCTGGTAGACGGTCTCGCTGTTGGGCACCATCTGTGCGTAGATAGAGGCACGCGAAGGCAGCACGAGCACGTTCGGAACCACGCCGTTGAGTTTCATATCGTGCTTAATCTGGGCGTCCATGATGTACAAGCCCTTAATATCCTTCTGCAAAATCGCCCACATGTTCTTCTCGTACTTGTGAAGGTTGTGCAGCCGTTTCGGGGTGCGTCCGTACTTGTGACGCCACTCTTTGTAATGGTTCTTACCTGTTAAAAGTGCGTGCATCACTCCGAAATATGCCGTCGTCCTGACGCAATCTGTGATTTGTTGCAAATTCATGACGAAATGACGTCTTCCTTTTTCAGTCGTCATAAATCCGTGCTCCAATTGGAAAGCCAAGCCGCGCCTGATAAGGTGGTCGGACCGAGAATCCGTCTGTGCGGTGACGAGCCGGGGAATTCCTTGCTCTGGCTCTATATCTGCCAACGTGCGGTCGAATCTAAAGATCTGCCATTGAATGTGAATGTCATCTGTGAATTCCCAAGGCATGAGGTCGCGTGTGTAGAATTCGTCATCCTCCCGACGCATAAAATCAAGGACGTCCTCCAAATGACGGGACTTACCCTTGTAGGCTTCGGGGAGGTTAAACGTCTCGTGACGGGCTCGGGCATCCGCACGCAACTCGCCGTTGCCAAAGCCATAGCCCTGGGCACCGCGCTGGTACTCGTCGAGCTTGCCAAAGTAAGGCTCCCACTTGGAAAGTGCATCCGAGACGAACGAATCACTGTTGTTGTCACGGTTTTCGGTGTACTGGGGGTACTGGCTGCGATTGATAGAATCAGCCATGTTTTACTACAAATGCACCCTTTATATACTTTCTTTTTCTTTTTCAATTCTAACACCTGCTCTTACAGTTAAAATGTCGTAGGCGATTTTGGCACTGTGCGGCACACACATGTTGCCCAAACATTTGCACCGGTCCGTATAATGATCCGGTCGTTTGGCACTCATACGCTTACAGGGTTCGTACTTCCAGCCTTGAAACGGTTCCGTCTCTGCCCGTTGCACGTCCGTCCAACCCGTGGGCAACCCCATCAGCCAATCCACCCAGTCGGGATTATGATGCATGTGCCTCTCCTTCGTGTTCACTTCGAACCGCAACTGTGACGTGATATCCCGTGTGGATCGATTGGTCATATTGCGTGTGGCACTGTTGCCCCCACTGGCACGAGGCGTGCACCATCGGTACCGTTTCACGTCGTGTGTGATTACCTTGCCACGACATGCGACATCTTTCAATGCACGGAAGACCAACGGACGTGCAAGCTTGCTGAGTGGCAACTGGTGTCCGTCGACCGCGGTGCATACTCCGCCAATACACTGTCCGTCTTTGAACATCTTGTCGTCGCCATACGTCATCTCGAGAGCACCTGCCTCGCGTTTACGTACACAATAACAGAACCATCGCATGCGTTTCTGGGGCGACCCCGCATGTCCCGCCGCCACGAGTGTCCAGTGCATGTCATACCCCAGTCGGGTCATCTCCTTTAAGACCGGTTGCCACACGCCTGTCATGTTAATAATATTTTGTACATTTTCCAAAAGGACGTATTTGGGGCGTGCAGTATTCACGAGGCGAGACACTTCGTAGAACAGTACACTCTTCTTGCCTCCGAACCCTGCACAGTGTCCCGCGCCACTAATGTCCTGGCATGGGAACCCCGCAATCAGTATGTCGTGCGGTGGCGGATCTTTCAACGTACAGATATCGTCGTGGATAGGCACCTTGTCTAACATACCCTCTGCCATCCTAGCTTCCAGCACCATGCGCGCGTACGGGTCGCGTTCGACCATCATAACGTGGTGCACTGGTAACATCATTCCCATGCCACCAATCCCTGAAAAACAACATAAACACGACAGCGGCATTTGTTTAGAATGAAATACATATTCTTTATACACCACTTGTATATATGAGTACATACGCTGTACTGCTCGTTTTAGGCGGGTCGCAGGGTTGAACGTACTCGTCGTTGATCATCTTCCAGCCCTGTTTCGTGAAGACGGTGGCAGTATAGTGCCCGTTGTCCATGGACCCACTATGGTGGATCACTCCCGTCAAATGCAAACGTTTATTGTTTTCGATGACGTGTGGAATATGCACCTCATGACGCAGTTTCTGTGTCCCGTCGAAGCGTGCGAGCTGAACCACCATGACGTCACCCGTGGTCACTGACATGCGTTTGGAGACCGGCAACCCACACGTTTCACACTTAGCGTCTACCGCTTCTGCCTCGCCGTAAGCCATCAACCCCTCGCGAACATCTCCGTAGACTAGCAACGAATAGAACGGATAGGTCGTGGTGGAGCAGTGGGCGTCTGCACACTCGAGGACGCTGGTGATCTTGCCCTCGAAGGGGTTGTCTCCAGACGGAAAGATTTTGTCTACAATCGCCATCAAGAACTCGTGGGCGTCCTGCGGACAGTCTGCAGCGTATCCCATTTCGGGCAGACGTTTCATAAAGTTCACTTTGCGGGGTCCTTCCGTCCCATCGTCGTACAGTGCATCAAAGAAATCGTTCAACAAAGGTTCCTCAGAATCCAGCATGAGTTTCACGAACGGTTGACAGTATCGTAGTACCTGAATACTGGCGGCTGCAAAACACGTATTCCCGACGTTTTCAATTCCACTCATCCATATTAGTATAGTTTTATTACTTGTAAATACACCATTATGTTGCGCGGCACCGTGTACCACTGTCCAGCGACCGAATTTCAACGGATGACCTATTTGGTAGGTTCGGAATCGGGTGTCATGGAAGAATGGGCAGACGACGTGACGATGGTGAACGCAAGATGCAGGCGTTTCGCAGACGTACAGCTGGAGGATCCTATACGTGCAAGGGTTAACGGGGCACGGGACAACGTATGGCTACACGACCACGTGGTACGCGTGACAGGGTGTTTGGAGATTCCGGAAGAGGTTATAGCCTACGCATCGGACAACGTGTACGAAGTTCTGTTTATCTATACAGAAAATAATCTACATTTAGAAGGGTTGACTACGGCGGATATGGCACGGGTTCGGCGATGGTTTCATAAAGACATCAGGTGGTCTCCCGTGGACCCATCACGTACTCTCCAATGGTATGTCGAACAAACTGCTGGAGAGACACGATTCGACCCTCCAACATATCCATGCACAACGGTTTCAAGGCTTGTTGAAACGGCTCAAAGCGCCGCGGAAGCGCACCCTCCGCAAGGTTCAACTGGGGTGCCAACCACAGCGCAAAAATCATCATGAACAGACGAGGTTCGGCACGCTGGTCTTGGCATACGCGCTGGAGCGTGGCGCGTTCCGTGTCCGTAAGCTTGTAGGTGTTCACATGTTCCGCGATTTTGTCAATGTCGACATCCTTGACACCATACATGAGTGCCAGTAACGGATCTTCATCGGTTTCACGTTGCCTCAACTGCTGGCGTCTGTCGTAAACGGACATGTGGTGTGTACACTTCAATTGATTTCCTCACCACGTACTGGTCCAGTGTTTGACGTGTTAGTCGCTGGAAGACCTCCATAGCGGTCATCAATGGCAAATGCACAAACACATTTTTGTGGTGTACCAGAAGACAAACCACCATGTCGACCGCGCGATTGAACATCCGCCGTTTCGTGGTGGCACTGAATATTTGATCCCATAAAATCATCACATGGTCGATACGCAGTGCGGTAGAGAATAGGGTTGGAATGAGAGATGCAATCACGGATGTGAGAAACGGCATGTAATCGTCGTCAAACAACACACGCATGGAGGGTTCTACCGTCATGCACCTCAGCCGAATTACGCCGGCTAACGTTTTCAGATAGGGCAGTTGACTATCGGTCACATCCGTCTTGTACACACGTAACGTCATATGCATAATCGACTGCATCGAACAAAGCGTATCCTCCACCGCCCACTCTGGCGTACTCTCGCAGTAGACTTTCCACAGTGGAAATATAAGATAATTCATTCCTTGTATGTAGCCAATACCCACGTTGATGGACGCGAATGTATTCAGCAGTGCCACCAGTTGTTCGCGATGCGGGTCAAACCAGCGTTCCGTGGGAAACGTACGCGTAATATCCACAGAGATTTGGGCGAGATACTTGCTCGTACGCATTTGGACCGGAGAACGGAGCTCCGACCATGACTCGGGTGGACCCATCAAAGCGGTTCTCCATCGGTGCGCCCGCATTTGACTATGTTTCAGATAGCCTTATAGACAAGATTTTTGGAGTATATACCACGTGTGAGATCTGTAAAATCATGGACTACTTGAAAAAGTTCGAACAAAAAGTACGTCCATTCATCCAGCCAGCGATGTTTGGCTACCTTGCTTACTTTTACACCGAGACGTCCCTTGAGACCTTTACGGACCAAGGTGAACTCAGCTCGCAGATGCTGGGTAATATCAACCGATATGCGATGATCTTGTCAATGCTGAGCGCTCTCATTACATTCGCCATCTTCATTACCACTTGGTTCGAAGACCCTTGTGAGTATATGGTAGAAGGCGATAAAGTTGCGACGGAAGCACTCCGCGATGAAAAGTTGTTCAGCCGTAGGCTCCTGCGTTCCACGACGCCCGTGGTCATGTCAAGCATCTTCCAATTGTTAGCTATTTATGTTGTCGGGCATCGCCTGGACCTTCCCAACTTTGACAACGAGGAATCGGTCGCCGCAGGAATCATCACGCTGTTGGTGGCACTCACTTCGTACTCCAAGGTACGGACGCCGAACGACCAAATTGTAGACGATAACAAAACAGGTAGTGATAGGTCGATGTTCACACGTATCCTTGATGTTGTGATCGGACGCAAACGTACATACACGATGCTCGCGACTGCCATTGGTGGTATACTTGTACTCCTTGCCTGGATCTACCAGATTGCCACGGGTGCTTTCGTGGGACCGTGGTACGAAGCGTTCACCATTATGCTCTTGTCCATCATGGCGAGCTTCGGGCTCAGCGCGGCGGGCGGGCGCGCGGAAGTTGCAGGTGTCGAACAAAACCCCGAAACGCTTGGCATGCGCGATGTATTGGTGGAGTCTTCTAGCAAGTTATCCCAAACCGTGAACGACCTGCGCAAGGGCATCACACTGGTGTTCCACGTCTTCATGATCTTCTTCCTCAGCAAGTACCTGGGCAGCTCCAAAACTGCCGACAACCTGGTGTCTCTTGGTCTCGTCATCGCCTCGGGTGTAGTCAGCGTAGCGACTCACAGCGAACAAAACGCAGACGAAGCCCAACGAGTTCGTCTCAACTCGAAGACCAATATGGTCGTGGATCTGGTCCTGCGCGTGCTCCATGTCACTGTGGCGATTTTGTCGTGGGTGGCACTGAACGAGATGGGAGACTCTGGCGATCTGGTACTGTACGCGCTAGTGCGTATCGGTGTGATTCTCAAACTGGTGGCTTGCTTCTTACCCACTTGCCAACTCGAATTCTTGTTGCGTAATGGCTCTACCCTGCTTCTGCTGTTGCCGGCTGCTGCACTGTACGACGGTGACTCCGACTGGCACATCATTGCGTTGTCCGTCGCCGTGGCTGCCCGCGCGGTGGACGCGTTCCAGAACCTGCTCATCAAGGACGAAAGACTGTCTCTGGGCGCGATTACGACTGGAATAGTGGACCGTCTGTCTGCATTGCCGCCCGCCCCCACCTTCGACAACCCCATGATCTACGTGGTCGTCATTGGTCTCATTACCTCCAGTGTGACACTTGTATTCGCTGGCTCCGAAGCGTGCACGGATGGTATTCTGGACCCGGCTGCTGCCTGCGCTTCGTTCACGGATGTCCAAGCCACCTGCCTGCGGATCGCCATCGCTCTCACCTGGACACACGCGCTCCTCGCATTGTTCGCATTCGTCGTCGCCATGTTCCAGTCTCGTAGGGAGCTTGCGGAGGACTTCTTCACCACTGCCGGATACATTTCCCTCAGCACCTTGGAGCTGGTACGCACTGTGGTCTCTACTTCGGTTCTAGGGCTCCTCACCTACGTCGCGCACTCTGCCACCGTGGGCAAACCGGGCGACTCGGATCTCGCCACATGGCTCTACATCAGTCTCTTCACCTACATTTTCGTGGATATTCTCGGGCGTAACGTGGTGTAAGTTTGGGAAGAGCTATCCACACCGCATGGCGGTCCATGACCTCATGTGCAAGTATGGGATACCGGAGGAATGGGAACAACGCGTAAAAAAAGCGGACGTGCCTTACCACAACACGATGCGCCGACTGTTTGCGGGCGAGACGTTAGAATCCGCACTCCAACTACCTCAAGTCGAAGAGAATACCACCGAAGTGTCCGAAGGCGTGACACAATGTGGCAAATGCAAATCCTGGAAGGTACTGGAAATGTCGATGCAAACGCGGTCTGCCGACGAAGGTGCAACCAGCTTTTACGCCTGTTCAGAATGTAAATTTAGATGGAAAGTATAACGGATGAATTATTATGTATAACCTCTTTTGTGGTGTGTTTAACTCTAAGCAATGCCCACCAAAATGCTTGCCACCAAATGTGATGATCCGCCTCTTTCCCCCCTACTCAACCCCTCCGAAGACCGACTCGTCCTCTACCCCATCAAATACCCCAAACTCATGGACGCTGGCAAGAACGCCATCAAGTGCTTTTGGACCGTCGAAGAACTCAGCTTCCAGCAAGATATCCAAGACTGGAAGTCAGATAAGCTAGAACCCGCCGAAAAGAAATTCATTCTCGACGTGCTTGGGTTTTTTGCAGCGTCCGATGGGGTTGTGGTCGAAAACCTCGTCACCAACTTCTGTGCAGAAGTCCAGCTGCCAGAAGCACGCTACTTTTACGCCAACCAAACTTTCATGGAGTCTATCCACGGCGAATGCTACTCGCTGCTCCTCCAACATTTCGCAGCCGACTGGGAACAAGTGAAGCAGGTGCAAGATTCCGAAGCCGTCAAAATGAAAGCCAAGTGGGCGTTCGATCACTTCACCTTGGACGATCCGGATCCCAACCGTAACTTTGCGAAACGCCTTATCGCCTTTGCCTGTGTGGAGGGCATTATGTTTAGCGCTTCTTTCTGTGCTCTGTTTTGGCTCAAAAGTATGGGGCTCTGTCCCGCACTCACCTTCAGCAACGAGCTCATCTCCAGAGACGAAGGCTTGCACAGAGACTTTGCTGTCCTCCTGTACAAGACATTCTTCACCCTCTCACGAGAAGAAGTGCTCGATATTGTCAAGTCCGCTGTCGAGGTGGAACACATATGGGTCAGATCCACTCTACCACAACGTATTCGAGTGCTGAACGCGGACGACATGTGCACGTACGTCGAGTACGTCGCAGACCATCTGTTGCGCGCGCTAGGCTTCGCCAATCATTATAACGTCAGCTGTCCCTTCGATTTCATGGACTCGATCAACCTGTCTGGCAAAACCAACTTCTTCGAGCGACGTGTGGCAGAGTACAGTAAAGCCGGTGAAACCGAAGATTTTGATATGGAAGATGACTTCTAGTTATGGTGTATATGTGTCTCTGTACTCTCGTAAAAAAATGCAAGCCCCTCGTCTCGCTCGCCAGTGCGCGGATCCACAAACCTTTTTCCAAACCCATTACGAGTCTGATATCCCCATTCCCACCGACATGACTGTCCACCAGTACTTTTCACGCCTTGCACTGTCCTACTCGTTCTTCATCAAACGCAACGGTGCACGGGTCTGTTCACATACGAAACAAAGCACAGCACTGATGTTACGCACGCTCAACATCCCGTGTGACGACCACAAAGCACAGCGACAACAACTGTGGATGGAAGCCAAACATCTGAATGACGAAGCGTTGAAACCCAGCGTCCACCAAGGCGCTGCCGTTGCCGACATGATCTCCACCGTCTACGGGTACATTGCAAGGTGCGCTGCCAAACGCCTTCAAGACAAGGGAGAACTGGCGCTCACCTGCAGCCCCAACAACGCGGAAGCCATGGACATGGTCGAAGACGATCTGGCGAACCCGAACATGTCTCTCAGGATGCTGGAACGAATCGAAGACGTGAACCCCACCGCCCTGGACGAGGTCCGCAGGTTGGACCTGGACAAGCTTCGCGAACACCTCACACTGTGGCAAAAATCCACCGACCTCCAAATTCGTGTGTCCGCATTCGTCGAAAAACTTCGCGCAAATATCCTCCAATTGAGTATTTAATATAGAAGCGACCATAACAGCGTTTCAAAAGAATAAAATAAATAAATGTGAAATACATTCCAAAACGCTTCCATTTAGTAGGCTTATGCATACATAGCACTTCATCGCGAAAAACGTTTGAAACTTTCTAAATAATGAAAACATATAAAAATCATTTATTCTTTCTAAATGCTGTTTCTATTTCTGTTTTTGTTGTTTTTATGTTGTATAGTCGACGATATTTTGAAACATGTAAACAGACATTAAACATATCGTACGTTCCAAGCGTATACCGTTGGGATACATTGGGGTTTTTTTTATTTTTTTTTGTCAGTGCACACGCTTTTCACACTTTTTTCTAGTAAAGCGCAGTTCACACACCGTTCATACACACAACACCCCCATACATGTCCGCGGACGAAGACAAAAAGCGGAAGCACGACGCGGAGGACGTGGAGGACGCCGGCGCTCCGGCTGCTGCAGGTGAGGGCGCTGCAGGCGAGGGCGCTGCGGCTTCAGGTGCTGCAGGTGCTGCGGGCGCTGCGGGCGCTACTACCAAGAAGCAAAAGACCGCCGCCGCACTGACCGCCGCAGCGACTACCGGAATTTCCCCCAAGGTCAATTATGGACCTGACGAGGAAGAGTACGAACAACAACAGGCGTACGAGGACGCCCGTGACTCCTTCAAGATTCGGGCGGGCAAACTGCTGAAGAGATTCGAAGACGTGATGCCTCACGTGGAGAATCTTAGCGCTCACCTCCAGGTATATGCGTCAAACCTCGGCGAGTCTGAGAGTCTCGACAAATCGTTCAAGGTTCTTCGCAAGTTCTTTCGTCGTGGCAAAGACGACACTGCGCACGGGCAACACGAACTGGACATCATGTATCTTTTATCGTTCACGCCGCTCGGCTTTGCGATTGTGAACGGAGAGTCGCATCAAGACGAACCGTGGGCTCCTGCTATCCGCCAGATGCATCGTTCCCGTATCGAAGCGGCAAAGGCACGTATCGAGAAGTGGGATGCGGCAGAAGCGGCAGAGGGAGCGGCAGGGGAATAACACATTATAAAAAAAACTATTACTTTCCGATACTAAAGAATTGACGGATATCTTTGTCCGCCAGCGTTTTTGCCACCGCGATATCCAAATTTGTCAACTTGCGACGTTTGGGTGTCCGTTGTGTTGCCACGATACCCAAGCGTTTCAGCTGGTTCTTGTTCACCGCTGCTGTCATTGCCAAATGTGGGAACAGACGGTTCACATCACACACCAAGTCCATAATGCGCGCCAAGGGCTGTTTCAACTGCTTCTCGGCATAGTAAGCGTAGTCGATGGTATGCTTGTCCACCTCGTCAGGAGCAATCGCACGCGCAAACAACTTTTCACGCCCTGTCCGAATCACGTACTCTACACGATCCCCGGCAACCGGTGCAATCTCGGGTCTCTCCTTCTGCAGCCGTTTCGCCAGCTCCACATGGGGTGCCCGCGTCTTGTACTCCTCCGGCAGCTGCGACAGCTTCTTGCACAGAATTAATTTCGCCAACGGTGTCCTGCCTGCATACAGATCGGTGTATGCTGTCTGGACCAGCTCAATCGCCTCGTCCACCTTGTTGTCCAGCAACAGATCAATCATTTTCCGCTGAGTCTCCACAACGATCGGAGCAAAGTCTCGCCGAATACACTCACATCCCTTGATGTATACCTTAGGATCTCTGCCAGGCAAGACTCGCTTGCCCATATACCGTTTCTTCTTCAGCAGGTAGAACGGTGGTTCAAACGCGTTCTCGTACTCCATAAGCACGGGCTGCAAAAACTGCTTGGTAATCTCGTTCGCCATAATTTCTCCTACCTCGTGCGCCTTTTCGACCAGCGCTTTGCTGTCCTCCCCGTCGCATATCGCACGGGACAGGTGAATGAAGCAAGAGTCCGTGTTGTGGACGATCATATGACCAGGTCCCACAGCAAAATGATGCGACTCGGTTGTCAGATCGTAGACAGGTTTTTTAGTTCTGCCAATCGGATAGACGTTTCGAACCTTGCCATTGATTTCGAGCTCTGGCGTTGTCGATGTCGAGAACCAATTCGGAGTATGTAAAACGAAACGGAACAGCCCATGGCGACCCCGTGCTGGTTGTGCGGGATTCGTGCGGAAATGCCATCCTGCACGTTGTGCACAATATGCAATGCCAAGCAATAGCTCTTTCCATCTGACGTCAGTACGATGATCTGTGGTATCGTGTACCCCGTCGAGAAACCCGTGCACTGCCTCCAATGGTGCTGTCAATATTTCGTTTGGAACACGGCGTTGTTTTTCCGTGGCGAACAACCCTTCTCCGCCGTAAAACAAGGAGCTTCCGATATCGTATCCCGCTTGGTAGTCGTAGTCGATCATCGACGTAGGTTCCTCCGGAAAGGCGCTGACCATTAGCTCTACATCATGCAAGATCCCGTCACTGTGCAAATCGTCCGGTTTGAGTTCTTCACCGGTGGCACTGAGCAGTGAGTGGTCTTCTGTGACGTCCACATACCCACGGCGCGTCAGCACGCGGTAGATCAGTTTCTCGGTCTTATGTCGAATCACATAATGTACCTTGGTCCATTCGAACGTATCTTTGTTGTCCGACCAAACCTCCACCCCCTGCAAGGGAGCACGTTCCTTGTTGCCGTACTTCTCCCAGGTAGCACCGTCCCGTTCCGCCACATCAGATATCTTGCACGTCATTAGCACGCCTCGCACACGAAGCAACAACGGTGTGTCGTGTGTGACGCTGTCCCCGTAAATGACTTTGGAACCCTTCCAGTCCGGGTTGTTGTCCACCATATCCATTGTACGCAACGTTAACCCACGTCCGTACTTGGTCACACTTGAAGCGATACGAGGTTCTGGAAGATATCCCTTCTGGGCGCCGGTAAACCCGTACACCGAGTTGGCGGTGACCTTGAGCGCCAGCTGACGACCGTTCAGCACACCGTAGTAGGGCGTGCCGTAATGTGCCTTCATCTCCTTCTTGACCGCACGTCGTTCGTTCAGCACGTCGTTAAGAATCTTGGGCAAGATGCCTTCGCGCACGTCCGTCGTCACGAAAGACACGTTCTCGGGATTAAAGAGGATTTTGAGCCGCTCGCCCATCTCGTAGTCGGGTACCGTTCGCACCTGTTCGTCTTCGATCCACCGCATTTGGTTGATGGTGGGACGCGTGACCAGTGTGGAGTAGCACATGTTCATCGCCTGCATGATAGATGGGTACAGGGAAGCAAAGTCCACACACACCACCGCGTCGTCGTACTTGCCACGTAGGGGTGGTAGCACCACGGCACCCTTAAACTCGTGTTCTGAGTTGTGTCCCTTCGGTACGAAGATCACTGGGTCGTTCCGTAAGCAGTACCGAATCATAAGACTGATCGTACGGATCCCTTGTCCACGCTGCAGGATATCTTTGGCAGTCACGCCCGTCACGTTCGCCAGACCTATCGTGTTGAGAATCTTGAACTGTGTCTGAACCAACTCATAGACCAAATGACTGTCTTGCACGCAGTAGTCTGCGATTTCGGTCCGACCTTCCACCGTCTTGAACTTGACAGGGATTTGAGCGTATGGCATGTCATACTTTTCTTGCTTGAGGAAGTGCTTGCCCAGCTCGTTTAGCTTGTATGAGCGCAGGTTGTGATCTTCACGGAACTTTTCGTAACTGTCGAGGACTACACGCCCTGGCAAGTCCAGTCGGAACACTTCGCGGGTGCCTTTCTGGTTGCTCTTGGTCACAATCCGTTTCACCTTGCATGCGTATCCAGCCATGCGACTCCAATCCATCTTGATGCCATGTTTGATGCAGCGTTTCTCGTAGTACACGTTGTCGAACCGATTGACGTTGTGTCCAATGATGAAATCTGGATCGTAAGAGAGTACAAAGGCGTTGAACGCGGATAGCATCTCTTTCTCCGTGGGAAAATGATGTACGTCCACCCCCTCGATGGGATTCGTTTCGTGCAGACAGAAGACAGCTTTGCCGCTCGAGTGCACCACACCAATGGTAATAATCGGATCGATGAGTGCATCTGGAAACACGAGCTTGCCATTGACCGTACGCAGATCACACTCCAAATCGTATGACAGGGTATGCAGCGGTGCCTGTTCTTTCGTGTCTACAGGGCGCACGGTATGATCCTTGTCCAGATGAAACTCCAATTGGCAGGTGGTGTCTTGTGCCATGCTTGGATTGGCTTCCAGCTCGAAGATGCCGCTAGACATTAATTCGCGTTCGATCATGTACTGCATGCCGCTGTTCACTTGTGTATTATACTTGTCCACATCTGGGTAGTGGAATTTTTGCATAATCACCCGGTTATCGCCCTCTTTCGCAATCCATGAAGGTTTCTCAAGCAACGCACGCGTCGCGTAGTACATGCGGGTGTTGGGGAACGTATACTTGTAGAACGTGTGGCAGGCGGTTTCGTCGTAGCAACACAGGTCTTGCCCTTGGATGAACTCGCACTTTGGACTATCGTCTCCTTCCAAGCGCTTCTGCAGATAGGACAGCGACGGGCGCTTGTATTCCTCCTCGCCACCGTAGACCTGTGCACACATGTAGCCAATGACACGTTCGCGCAACCGAGGTAGTTGTTCACCAAGGATGATGGATGGACAGTAGTCTTGTACCACTGCAACACTGCGACCGTCTAAGGCTCTCCCGAAGAGATAGACCTTGCCTCGCTTGTACAATGTATCCAGGTGTTGAAACCTTACATGAGGTATAGGCGTGGAACGTTGACGTGTTGGCTTACGGCGCTTTTTCGATTGGCGTGGACTTGACGTCTCCATACGGCTTCGTTTATGGGTTTCATGTTGACAATCTTGAACGTTATTATATTGCCCGAAGCGTGAGACGTAGTCGTCCACTGTTTCTTGTGCCACATAATCGACGTCCATATATGTTGCAATATACCCTCGAATCTTTATACACCATGTCATGGTGAAGATACTCCCTCTTCACGGAACGGATCATGTATACCCTGTATATCCAGCCCGATATAGACATGCTTGAGTTATACACTACACGTGTTACAGACCACGCCCATGACGTAGCAGGCGATGCCGGATTCGATTTGTTGTGCAGGGCATCTCGTATAAACACACAGGGCGTGCTCGACCTTGGAGTACGCTGTGCGGCATTCCAGCGGATAGACAATTGTACCGTACCCACCGCGTTTTACTTGTACCCGCGTTCATCGATCTCAAGCACGCCGTTACGGTTGGCAAACAGCGTGGGCATCATCGACGCAGGCTACCGCGGCAAGCTCCGTGCCAAGGTTGACAACCTGAGCGAGGAAGACGTAATGGTGCTGAAGGGAAGGCGTCTGTTTCAGGTTTGCATGCCAGATTTAAAGCCGTTTCGTGTTGAAATCGTGAACTCCTTGGATGTTACCGCCCGTGGAGAAGGCGGGTTTGGCTCTACAGGGTTGTAGCTCGTGGTGAGTATACCTTTCGCATAGATACAAAATGAGTCCGCCACTGTATATCTTCGAAACGGACCTGCCTGATGGTGGACGCACCCGAGGCACTGCGGGTCTTCCATATGACGATATGCTTCGTCTAATGTCGTTTTATAACGTGTCAAGAGTGGTACAGGCACCGCCCGGTACATCGCGTCTAAACATTGTGCTAACAGTGTCCACAGCGCAGGCTTCCACGGCGAACCGTTAGGGTATAACCCCCGCATGGTCTACATAAATGTCTGTCTTCCGAGCTGCAGAAGCTGTTGGGAATACCGTGAAAGGATTAAGCAACGGGGAATTGGAGAAGCGAGTAAAGGCATTGGAGATTGAAGTGGCACGTTTACGGCGTATGATCGAACGCGCCTCGAAGTCACAGCCACCTGCAGAGGACGACGACGACGGCTGCTTTATTAGTTAGGTATAAATAACACATTTTATCATTTCAATATGGAGAACCAACACAGTGTGTATCGGAGCGCCATGCGCAGCTTACAGAAAACATTGCCCAAGTATAGTCCTCCGATTGTGTGCACTGCCTGTGCAGGGTGGAAGTCCTTCGGCGGACATGGGTGGCGTGACGTCAGCATGGGACCAATCTGTATCTGCAATGCGCATTGGCGCCGGCTCGAATATATCGTAAAGAAGATGCGTCAAACCCCTGTTCTCTCCAAAGTCGGGTGCGCAAATTAAAGCCAACACGCTCCCCTATTTCCAGGTGGGTGTACATCTAAATGTATATAGTAATTGTGTATGCTTTGTTTGAGTGGGTGTTACGGGCGATGGACGAGTCGTTCGATCCGTGTCGCAAGCTTCAAATGCTGGTCAATACCACCAGTGATCCAGAGTTTCAAGCCATTTATGTGCAGCGGGTGATGGACGAGGACGCTCGTGTTTGGAACGCGTTCGGAATGTCTGGCAGTGAGAACGTTGAGGACGCCTGCCATCTTCCGCAGTTATACTTTTGGTTCCGTATCGTGGGCACGCTCGCCACGGTGTTTATCTCGTTACCCTACTGTATAAAGTCCTCCGCACACGTGGAAGAAGAATGTGCGGAATCGTCGTTGCCTTCGAACCCAAGAAACATCGGTCCCCCCCCTATCTTCCCACCCAAACCCTCGCCCACCGAGGTCCAGACGGAATCTCCGTCAACGTCGTCGAAACCCAAACAGCGAGAGTATCCTTCGGTCACACCAGACTCGCCACCCACGCCACGTCTTCTATTCAGCCCCTGAAGCACGGGGGGTGGACCTACGTCGTCAACGGTGAGATCTACACACGTAATGATTGTCATGTGATCGGTCAAGTGCTGCATCTCGGCAAGCAGGCGCCGTTGGCGTTGGACGGTGTGTTTGCGTTTGTTGCGTACCATCCGGAGCATGGGATTCTCGCTGCCAGAGATCCTATCGGTGTCGTTCCTTTGTTTGTGGGTGCACGAGGTAACATTATTTACTTTGCTTCTGAAATAAAAGCACTGGCACATTGCAACTGGGCTATGATTTTCCCACCGGGTACAGTCTACGACGGGACGTTTCACCAATACAAGCCAAACTATACGATTCCATCTGCCATTGCCTCCCCCACTGAGATTCGTCCTTTGCTGGAGAACGCTGTTCAAAAGCGGTTGAATATGAACTGTCCTTGGGGCGTGTTGTTGTCGGGCGGACTCGACTCCACTATCATTGCCAAGTGCGTGTCGCAATGTATCCGTCCCGCAGGGTATCCCGTCATACATACGTTTTCGATTGGATTGGAAGGTTCGCCAGATTTGGAGATGGCGGCGAAGGTTGCACGGGAGCTTGGTACCTGTCATCACCCTGTGGTGTATACGGTGGAAGAAGGCTTGGCAACCATTCCAGCTGTGATTGGTGCCGTAGAGACTTACGACGTAACCACTATTCGTGCGAGTGTGCCAATGTATCTGTTAGCACGTGTCATACGTCGCTCTGGGGTCAAGGTTGTCTTGTCTGGAGAAGGCGCTGACGAGTTGTTTGCGGGGTATGCGTACAACAAGTTTGCACCGTCTCCCGAAGCGTTAGGAGAAGAGTGTATACGGAAGATGGACACATTGCACGCGTACGACTGTGCTCGTGCCAATAAGTCGTGCGCTGCACACGGAGTCGAGTGTCGCGTGCCGTTTTTGGATAAGCAAGTGGTGGACTGGGCGATGAATGTTTTGCATCCTTCCCAAAAAATGTGGAAGCAGATTGAAAAAGAGGTTTTACGAGATAATTTTCCAGATTTACCAGCGGGGGTCGCACAACGAAAGAAAGCCCAGTTCAGTGATGCAGTTGGCAGCGCTTGGATCGACGCGTGTCGTAAGTTACCGTGTGGCGAGTCCGAGTACTATCAGAATATTTTCGACGCACTCTTCCCAGATCGACGCGCCTGTGCGATGACCGACTACAATTCGCGCGCCTGTTCGTCCGGTGCTGCAGCCAGTTGGGTGTCTCATTGTATCCCAGACCCTTCCGGACATCTCGTTGCATCCGAAACTCGGGGCATAGACGCCTCATTGCGTCCAACACCGCTGCAGGGGTCGGTTGGGGTGCGTACGGAGTAAATTAATCGTATTGTTCTGCATATCATTACCTTCCATATCTATGCCTCCAGAGACGTGAATACCTACTGAATTGTGTTTCACGCTGCAGTCTTCCAACCTCAGTTCGCCACGCGTCTCGATGCCCGTATTGTTGTATTCGATAGTGCACTGGTACATTGTCAGATATCCCATGTTTATCAACCCCTTCGTGTTGAACTTGATGATCACGTGTTCGAACCTACACCTCTCGTTGGTTTCAACGTTGAACGCGTATTCCCCGTTTCGGATTTGACCGTGTACCATTGTGCACTGGATCAGTACAGTCTCGTGCAAAATACAGTTCTCCAGTCTGCAATGCCGGAAGAGACCCGTGATGCGGTTCGATCCACCCAAAATATGTAGACATCTCGCATTTCCATCATAGTCCTCACAGAGTACTACTTCTTTCGTTGCATGGCATAGTCTGTTGAGAGTCGTCACATCATAAGGGTAGTAGACGCGATGCAATCTGTCGTACACGGACCGTGACCAGTATTTGCTAACACATGCCCATGTGGGTACATCGTTGTACGACACAAACCCTAGTATCTGACGAAGTATGTCATACGGTAGCATGTTGTTTCACCTGTCGTAGACCTATATACAAGGTGCTAAATATATAAATGTCAGTCTGTTTCCCGCTGGGTGCACGCTTGTTCGAAACTCTATGCCGTGTACGTGACAAAACCATTCGCGCCATTAAGCGTGACAAACCCCCCCACGTCATCTTGGATCAGTTCGAGTCCGACGACGAGTTAGACGTAGAAGCAGATTTCAGCGTGGTGGTATAACCCCTCCAAGCGCAGTGATGCTGCCAAAGACGCGTCGCAAACTATTTCTACACTTATACCGTGGAAACAAGTGTATTTTTCGGAAATGTCTCCACGTCTCGTGTTATATTGAGCAGGATGTATTCGAATGGACGTACGGGACTAGTAGCATGCCATCCACCACGCATCAAAACGTGTACCATGGGGTGGTGTATGAGTATCCGCGACAGTACACTTACGGTGACTGGGTCTTCTGGAAGTCCATTGAAGTTGGTAGTGTACCTACAGGGTTTGGAGGTGGAACCCGTGAAACCGTTGCGGGTATACGGCAACATATCAAAGCCATGGTTGGTGCGGATGTGTTCAAAGACGAGGGCTATCACATTGTGTATAATAACTGTTGGGATTTTTGCTATGCATTCATGGCACATTTCAATTGTCCAAAAGAGCGTCCATTCATCGAGACCTTCAACGACGAGCTCCAACACGTTTACAGTGGAACCACATATGCAGTGTTGTGTTGTATGAAGAATCTGTGTTGCTGTACACAACGCTAGCGTGGTGGTATAACCCCTCCAAGCGCTTCAGAAATGATCGCCTGGATAGAACTCGTAGCGTGCTTGAGTATCTATGTAGTCTTGACACATATGGCGATGTTGTCTGTGTTGGGTAGACCCTACATACACGACATGTTGCCACTGATGACCAACAATATTATTGTGTGGCATTGTGCAGTGTGGTTTCCGGTGCTACCACTCCTCTACCGTGGTTGGAAAGGTGTGGACACCAAGTGGTTGGGACGGTTGTCACGGCTCGTGCTCATGAAAGCCATCTTGCAGTTCGTCACGGTGACTCCTGCGCCCAGCGGCATGCGAGATTGTACGACTTTGAACGTGTTCTGGGTCTTTAGTTGTGCCAATATGATGTTCAGTGGTCAGGTGGCGTTGGTGATGCTCTGTCTCCAGGGGTTGTCCTCCCGTATACGCGCTATCATTGTAACTGCACAGTCGGTACTACTCGTGCTGGCGGGCATACACTACACCAGCGACTGTCTTGTGGCGGTGCTGGCGGTGCTGTATGTGGAAACGCTGTCTATAAAGGAAAGCGGCATCTTCTCAAATGCGTACAGCGTTCACACGTGCGTACAACCAAGTACCGTCCAAAGGGGAATATATGACATGGTTCGGCGAGGAGAACGACCGACGGGCGACGCGTCAGACATCGATGTTGAAGTGCCACTTGCTGACGAACAAATTTGAACCTCATACAGATACCTCACAGCCACACTATCTCATCGCACCGTGTTGGGATAAGTTTCAAGGGGATGCAAGAGGAGTGCTGTTCGTGTGGGTCAAAAAAGGCAGGCAAATCCGTCGTGAGCTCAAATTGGGCATGCGCCTGCAATTGGGCGACCAGGCAGTGCGTATTCGAACGCTACACTTTATATACAATAATAAAAGGGGGTTTATGACTGTGGTGAATGAACCCTAGTACATAACTATAAATGTCATTAAAGCAGGGAATTTTCACTCTCTTTTCGTACGCTGTCCGTATATTCATTACGGTGGCAACATCCCTCTATCATCTTACAGGTGTATGGTGCCTTCCTTACTTCTTCGTGGCGTTCAGCATTGTATACAGCATTTCGAATACGCTACGTCCGACCCCACCATGGTGGGAAGATTGGTACGGGTTTCACGCGAGCATGTGGATTATGGCAGCCGTGTGCGTGGCAACGAGCGTGCCGAATGTTGCCACAGCGTTTCTTACGGTGGACACTGTCGTCGGATTCATTCGGCAGTGTTTTACCGACGCGGAGACCGAGCAGAGACTGTTGCCCACTCACGCGTCCGATGATCTGAACACGCACGGGCGATCCGGTATACCGTAGGCGACCCCTAAACAGTAAAGACCTCCTTCTTCATATCCCTTGGGTCCGTCACACTTGGGTACACACCCCAGGTCCTCGTCTCTAAGATTTATGCCGCACTCGTCGAAACATTCGTCGCATTTCTCCCCTTGCCACATCCCTCTGCCTCCGAACACGCTGTCCAGGACGCACGTGCACGCCCCCGTCCCGTTGAGTCCGTCGTCGCACGTTCCACGGTTGCCACAGTCACATGGTAAACAATGCTGACCGAACGTGGTATCCATGCAATGTGTATCTTCCTCTAGATTATAGAGCGTGCACGAGGCGTTAAACAAATTAAGGGTGCCTGGTTCAAACTCGCCGCCTCGGTCTATCAAATCCTTTGGGTACCGGTTCCAGTTCTGCTTACACATGCATTGAACCTGTCCTTCGAGAGGCGTGCCTCCTTCCTTGGGTGCCCAAGTGCAGGTGCCCTCGCCACATGCACGTATACTAATTTGATCACAGAACATGCAGTTGGGTCCAACCGCACCAATGGAACCGCACTCGCATCCGAAGGACTCCCTTGACAGACTGGAACAGAAGCCTGACGGACGTAACGGGTTCATTTTCACACACAACCATGAAAACTCACAGTCGAAGTCGCCGTAGCACACCGTATCGGACAGAGCGACTTCTGCAGGCATGCGGTTGAGTTTGATGACTGCGTTGGGATCCATACGGTTACACTCTACTTCGACACATTCGCGTGTGTTCAGGTTCCCAATGCAACCGTCGCAACGCATGACAGAGTCCACTGGGGAGTCTCCGATGGTTGGCAAGTCTGGTTCGTATATGCTCATCTTTATCATATCTTGGCGGGGCTCGAGCCAGGGGTTCATCCCCCCTAACATTAGATCGGGCAACGATGGCTGTTTGCTCTTGTCGATACGATAACGTTGAATATTCTTTGCACAGGTGTCGCAGTCGTCTCCGATATACCCTGGATAACACGAGGTACAATTGGTGGCGTAGTCCCATCCCGGATCGCACAGATCGCAGGAGGGAATACCGTTCAAAAAGGGTCCGTCACGCACGCGCGGTGCACACTCGTCACAATATGTGCCAGCCCATCGACCTTCGCAAAAACATTGACCTGTACCCTCCCTTCCTTCGTCGCAGACACCGTTGAGGCACTGGCACGGCAAACATGCTGTTTTATCCGGTGCTCCGTAGGTTCCAGATGGGCATGGCAATGGGGATACAGACAGTGGGTACTCAAACATAATACTGATACTGTAGCCAAGCACGACGGTACATATGGAAATCGCGTATATTTTGACGTATTTGTGACTTTGGTCCAATGAAAAGATGGTAATGGCAGTGAGCAGCGTGCCCAACGACAGTGTGAACAGCACGGCACCGTACACCCATGTCATCGGGTAGCGCGTGACCACTGCTGTCGACATCATCATCCACAGACCCAGGGTGATCATCGTGCCACCCAGAAACGAGGCACCCAACTGAATGCCCGTACCAGTCTTGACACGGTACGGTTTCACCGGGTCCATTTACATGATTACACTGTTGAGTAAATAGTACAAACGCAGTTGCAATACTACAAAATAAATGTCGTCTATATACTTTCTCTATCAGATGCTCAATGAACGAACTCGTCGAATTTTGCATCCGACATATGACACACATGCCGTGCAGCCCAACCACCTACAAGACACTGTCGATCATGACAGAGAAGAGAGCAACGTTGTGCGCACGCGTGGCAGAGTGCAGCGCGCCGATTATCATGCAGATTCACGACTGTGTCGAGGTGAAGCAGATTAACAGCGCGCCCGACGGTACCGAATGCTATATCACTGGCAAATCATTAACGAGTACATTTGGAATACAACTTCAGTTTAACAACAAACATATCTGTGTACACCCCGACGCCATGGAACTTCTGTACCATTATTTTTGTATACGGCATTTCCCTCTGTGGATGGCGGGACGTATCCGCAAGTGGATCAGCCAACAGCTGTGGTTTCAGACGAAGATCGATGCGTCCAAGCATAAAACCATACACGCCTACTGGGAACCCATTGCCCAACGCGACTACGACACGTCGATGGCGTTTTTGAAATCATTCGTCCACCGTTGTGCGCAAAAACGCAGCACAATCGTCCATTAACGGTTGCGGCACGGGAAGCGTCCACCGCCCCTCACACGCATGGCACTTTGCACAGATCATCGCCTGGTCGAGATGAAACACGTAATAATTATTATTACTATGATGCTCTCGGTTGGCAATCTTGCACACGCGCTTTGTCAACTGTCCCGTCCACGTCCAGGACATGGGCATGCGCAACCTCTTCACCGCACCCACGTGGTCGAGCACCGCATTGACACAGTCTGGGATGTCCGTGTTCTCACGCAAGCTGCGCGGCACATGTTTCGGCATCCATAGAACCGTTTCCAACGCAGTCGTGGGCTGGACCAGTGTTTGCAACCAGAACTCTTTCGACCACTCGCCACGCAGCACCCGATCCGACCCAAACTTGGTACTGCCCAGCATGCGGAAACATCGATTACGCGTGTAGATGGTGGTGTCAAGCCCAAGGTCCACGTCGTGGATAGACTCGAGCTGTTTGACAAACTGTTTCCCTTGGACAGGCGACGCCAAGACGAACTTGTTGGCACGTGTAATCACATGCAAGCTCTTTTTGTCACCCTTCGACGCGTCCAACACGACATGGTGGTAGGTCACCTCTAGTAGGTCTAGAAAGGCGTTGACCAGCGGCTCCAAACGCTTCCATGCGTCGTGTACGTCTCCGTCGTCAAGGTCGAAAAACAGATGGCAGGGCTTGTCTTGAATGATCTCACTGTAGTGTCGTGGGTCCGGTTGCATGTGCGTCCACATCTCGTCTTCGGTCTTGGCAAAAAAATGCTTGGCGCTGTCTGCGTTGACACACTGGGACCATATCTTTTCACCCGGCAACTGTTGCACATCTTTCAGACGCATTTCCCTGCCAAATGTCGCACGGTTGATTCACCATGATCATTCAAATTCGTACCTCCCGTCCGTGTATACATACAAAGTGGTCACTGGTGGGTTGCCAGTCACGTCATAGGCTTTGAACGTATCTGACTCATGTATACACTTGAAAGGCAGTGCAGGGGCTTTGTGTTGATGTCGGGCGGGAATCATGATCGCCCGCATGTATTGAACAAGGGGGTTTGTCAAGTCTTGACGCTTGCGCTTGCGGGAACTACCAGGCAGGGCGCGGAGTTTTGCGCGCAGTGTTCCGAACCGGTCCATTATTTACAGACCACGTGACTATTAAATATGGGTACGGAGGGACACAATATTGTATACTTGTTGGTACAATATCAAGGTAAAAAGACACATACATTTATTGGATCTACAAATAACTTTGAAGTTTGTTTAAATGAACATAATTCCTCCACACAAAAATGGCAACCTGTGCTCCTTCTGAAGATCCCTGAGAAACGTAATTATGGTATAAAAGTATTGCGCGAAACCTGGAAACGCAATGCAAGGGGATTAGACTCGCGTGTAAAGTATGGGTTCAAACTGGCGAAACAATATAAGACCCATGTCTATATACATAATGTGGACAATCCAATTCTTAATTTCCTGAATTTGGCGGCGGGTGAACCGAAGGATGTCGACGAGTCCTTCTGGCAACAGTTTTGACCCGTTTGGTACGTACGCATCGGATGCAGCACACGATAACCAAGATCAGTAGCATGGTGACCATCAACACCAGAATACCCATGTGGAGATGATTCATGGCGCGCGTCTTCGCGGAAGGGAGTGCGGGGCTGCTTCCTTCCGCCGACGGGAACGGTGCAGCCGTTGTCCACGTGTCTGGGACAGTGGTCGTCAGCTCCTCGAGTGCTGTCTGCTCCTGTAGCGCGGTCGTCTCCGGTGGGGTTGTCGTCGAATGTGTGATCACATGTGGTGGCATTGTGGTCGTGTGTGAAGTCTGCGTCGCGTTGGAGGTGTACACTTGAGGGATGGGGACAAATGTCAAGTTGACACTGGGTGCCCCACGTAAAGACGTAGTGTTTGACGCGTTCTGGACATACAGACGCACGCCTGCTTCCATGAGTGCCTTTGTGAATTGTAGAGTGGCATACTGAAATGCAGTGATGAGCTCCATCTTTTGCATGCACTGTGGGTGATCGCACACCACGATTAGCATGTCTGACGGTCCACTTGAATGACGTTAAAAATGATCAGACTACCCAAGAGCGTTTTTGAAACAAGGCTATTGACCACATAGACCAGTTCGACTCGTTCATTCCACTTGGTGTTGCGAGCGTTGCCCATAATCACGTCGTCTTTGCACTGTGTGAGAATCGTAGGAGCTGTCTTGTTCCACAGTTGTGTCAACTGTATAAATCCAAATATATTGTACAGGACAAAGATGGCAACCACGATAATGTAGACGAACCAGGGAGCTTCCTCGGTAGACTTTTCGTTGGCAAAGGCAAAGTTCCGCAGGATGATCCCGTAGGCAGACAACATCGAAAACCAGCCAGTGAAATGACATATCCAACCTAGGAACCGTGAGTTGTACGTGAACGGGAAATCCTCCTCCTTCATATTCACTCGAGGTTTCGTAGGTATCAAACGACCCGTAGGCGGACTGGGTGGCTGTCTAGGGTCAAATGTTCCATCGAGCACACTTCTCCCCACGGTGAGTTTGTCCACGAGTGACTGGTGTTCTTCTATTTCGCGTAGTGGTATAGCATCGCTGAACAGCTGTTCTGCTACACCACCCAATGCCATGGTGACAAAGGTCAAAAAGCCAATGCCAATCAGGGCATAGGAGTCGTAGATACCAGAGACCAGCGATATCGCAATGAGCATGATGCTGGCACTGGCACTGTACTCGATGAACCGCAACGAGTTCACACCCAGTCGGACCTTTCTCCGGTACGATTGGCGACGCGACGTGCATACACAAACAAGAGGATCTGTCGCAAACAGCTCAAAGAAGAAAGACAGTGAATGGAACGCTACAATCAACCATTTCAAGCTCAAGTCATGCGTACGTTCCGAACTACGCGTGATCACAAAGCCGTTCAGGACGGCTGTGGCGTTCGCACTACATGCGTCACCCGTTACCCAATCCAGATAGGTCTCGTCAATGGGTACAGCCACGTCGTCTAACATGAACGCCCACACCGCTTGTGAGAGATGCCCAAGAGCCGCGATGTAATTCACCCATTCATAAGTCTCTAACTTATCTTCCTTGTCGGGGCGTTTACCAGGAGTATTGTCATCCGCACCTTCCGCATAGGTCAAGGTGGGAATTCGCACAGGCGCATCTAAATCGAAACGCAGGCGCATGATTTACCTACATGTACATATGTATATAGTCAAAATATTTTATCGTTTCACCAAGTCACCCATGCTGTATCAACCCACGGTGCAACGGTTTTTGCAGTGCCTCATGTGTACTCCTGACACTTGCCAAGAACAACCGCACCATGCCCACGTACCCCACCACCACCAATATAACCCCCACTAGTATAATGAGACCCGTGCGTCCCCAAACAACGTCCTCAAAGATGATCAAGCCTGCACCACTCATGACACACGCTATATAAAACAGATACAACAACCAGTACATTTGTAAGAATTAATGAGAGGTTTATATGATGCTACTGCCCAACCTTCCCATCGACCACATACCCGCCTCGCAGGCGCAACACCAGGTGGAGCGTGGCTTCCTTCTGGATATTGTAATCTGAAAGTGTCCTGCCGTCCTCCAGCTGCTTCCCCGCGAAGATCAGGCGCTGCTGGTCCGGTGGAATGCCCTCCTTGTCCTGAATCTTCGTCTTCACGTTCTCAATGGTATCACTGGATTCCACATCTAGTGTGATGGTTTTTCCTGTGAGTGTCTTGACAAAGATCTGCATGTTTTGTGGTCACTTGCTTCCCTTTATACTCACCACGATCACAGATGGAATGCTTCGTAGATTGCCAAGGTGATTACGAAAATCAACAGGAAACAAATCATGTACTCTAGGAAATAATCATAGCGTGGCGCGTAGTCGTCTACGAAATGAATATTGTTCCGCCTGACGCGCGCTTCTGGGTATTTCTGACGAAACAATTTCCATTCTGTATCGGACATCCATACACGAAATTCGTGAAGCCGCCTCCCCTCTGCGACGCGAATTTCCCTGTGGGCACCTTCGTACATTTATACGCGTGCATGATTATTTATACGATGTGCACGAGTTTGCGGGAACTGATTTCTATTTAACCCCTTCCGCACATAGTAAATGGTAGAAGACGTCCTTCGCATCCTCAACGCACAAGTTAAATACTCTGTAGACCATATGCCGTCTCGTATCAAAATGCTCATCGACGATCCACCTCACGTCAAGAATGCGCTGCTGAGTCGCCTTCACGAGTCCGGGTATCGCTTGAAAGTGGACGTGAAGGAGCGTCAACTGCATGTAGAAATTCCAAAGTCAGTGCGCAAACGCAAGCGTGTAGAGACTATCGTCCCCTACAAGGGAAAGATGGACAGCACCTACACCATTGGCGAAGGTGAAAACATCTTACGGTATTTACTAGGAGTTACAGACTTATGTGATTTCGAAGTCTCTGTAGAGACATTTGGAAAAGAAAAGCATATTTGCTGTAAGAACGTGGAATGTATCGATTATGCAGTGATTGCAGAAGCTGCGAAAGATGTCAAGGTGGAATTCGACTTTCCGAACACACAGTTAAAATTTATATTAGATACTATGCGTTAATTGTAAAATCCAATCGTCTTCACCCAAAAATGTTTTATGATGTATCAACGTACTGACATGCTGTAACAACTCTGCCTCTACCGACGGCTCAAAGTTCAGCGCAGTCACCCACTGTAACACGTCCTTCAGAGGCAGTGCCGAGATCATATCCACCAGCACACGCCGCGCACGCTTGAAACTGCCAATCGTCCACTCGCAGCGCAACACAATCAACGGTGCCACCACTTCGAACCGATCCGAAATAATAATATCCTTCCCGGGCATCCAACGCCCCACCAAACGCATGAGATCCCGCTTCCAGGCGATTTCCGGGGCTTTGCACATCTCTCTCAAGTCGTAATTGACGGAGGTGCTTTTGATGTGCACGCGACAGATTGGACACGTATCGCCACCCCGAGACACGTATTGGTCGTAGCAAGAGTCGCAAATACCATGCCCACACGGGTGTATGCTACGCGGTGTCCGCACCAAGTCGTACGAGTTCTGACAGACGGGACAAAGCGGGAGCGCCATGTGTTCAGCCCCTGGCGATTACTTATAGGTGACTTTGACCGTTTCATGTGCCTCAAATAGAAAGGCGTAGACTTCTAACAACTGCAACCAATCTGGTGAGGACCTCTTTTCCCTAGGCTGTACCTCCGGGGGGTCCGGGGGATTTTCACTCACTTTTTTGGGTTCGAACCATTCCTTCGGCGGTGGTTTCATTTCGTATGGTGTATGAACCTAAGTACGCACGCGCCGAAGGTCTATTTACACTCCCTATCGTCACAAAATACAATGGAACAGCAATACTTAGCTCTGTTGGAAAAGTGCTGTACGCAGGCGCCCCGCACCACACGCAACGGAAACACACACTCCCTCTTTGCAGAGACATTGACACACGACTTGTCTAAAGGGTTCCCGCTGCTCACCACCAAACGTGTGTTCTTCAGAGGCGTCGTGGAAGAGTTGGCATGGTTCTTGCGGGGCTCTACGGACGTAGAAGAATTGAGACATCGTGGTGTCCACATCTGGGACAAGAACGCAGAACGTTACGACCCGGAACACAAACGTGACGTCGGTGGCATGTACGGGTTTCTGTGGCGCCATTTCGGAGCACAATACAAGGGATGTACCCATAAGCATACGGATGGTATCGACCAGATCGCTTTCGTGATTCAAAGTATCAAAGAATCACCGTTCTCTCGCAGGCATGTGATTTCTGCATGGTGTCCACATACACCAGCCGCTCTCCCCCCTTGTCACGTCTTGTACCAGTTCTACGTCAAAGACAATAAGCTGTCTGTGCAGATGTACCAGCGCAGTGCAGACGCGTTCCTGGGTGTACCCTTTAATATCGCAAGCACAGCACTGCTCACGCACCTCATTGCACACGAATGCGACCTTGATGTTGGTACCATGCGTATCGTATTTGGCGACCTACACGTGTACGGATCACACCTCGGCGTCGTCCGTAAGCAACTCCAGCGGGTGCCACGTCCATTCCCCACGCTCACCGTCGAGAGAGAGAAAGACGGTCTTTGGAACCTGAACACATGCGATATCCACCTGCAAGGGTATGCGCCTGAGGCTACACTCCGGGCGGAAATGGTAGTTTAGTATAAACATTAATAACATATATGAAATGACGTCCTTAGCCATTCTACGTGCCGCGGGTCTGTTGTGTACCGGCGCTGTAGGGTGCGAGCTCGTACGTCATTACGATACGCCGCCCGTACCACCCATGCTCCCACTCGTCGTCAATCCCTTACCACCCACATCCTATACACCCTACGTGCCTCTTGCAGCGGTGGGCACTGGTATCGTCTACTATTTTTGGGGTTACTCTTACATTACCCGCGAACAATTCCAAAAAACATCCCTCGCAATACAAACCCAAGTCGCAACCGTGTCGTCCACGTTAAGCGCAGTCAAAACGAAAATCCTACAACGGTTTGGCATCGTGGAGAAACGGTTGGATTCGATCGAAAACTTAATCTTGGCGAAAACGGCTGCCATCCGTCAAGACTTGGCGACCGTAGAACGATTTTTGGCAGAGTTGGGGACCAAGGTAGACGCTATCGACAACAACACACGCACATGTGCACGAGGCGTGGGTACACTCTGCAATGTGGTGGCAAGTACCCTCAACAATACACTGACAGATAAACAAAAAACAGCAGCGTTATTGACCGACCATGCTCAGACGTTACAATTATAATACGTATTGCCATACCACCTTGAAGAGAAACCAAGCGAACGCCACCGCTGCCAACACCCATGCTAAGCTTTGCTTCTCTTTGCCAACAATTGTGACCACGCGCGTGCTCGAATCATACTTTATCTTGGACGAAAACCCATGCTTACTCAAGACGTGTTGCCAATGTGCCAAAATATCGTCGGACACAAACTCTACGTTACTCAGGCGCAACTTGACACCCGAGCGGTTTCGCAAGGTCCCGTACTTTTCCACCGTCAAATCAGGGTTCTCGACACAATGCAACTGTTTTAACATCTTCTTACGTGGGCACACGGATGCTTAATAGGGACTATATATATTCTACTGCCGCCTTCAAAGCAATGTGGGTGGAGCGTATCCTAACACTTTTGGGGTTTCCAGACATAACAGAGACGGATGAAATTTAATATATATAAGGTCCTTTTTTTTATAACAAATATGCCAGTTGTCGTAGACGGTCATGGCGACCATTGGCTCCTTCGCGAGTCAGACACCCTGGAGGTACACGCGGAAGACCAAACCTTTTCCGATCCCAAAGCACGATGGAATCGCCTTGTACGCACCGCCACGCCCCTCTTCTTCGCGAACATGTATACACACGCTGCCCCTGTTGAAGATGCCAAGCACATCATACAGTATACCACAGGCAGCGGCGAACATCGCACGTCAGAAGGTTCCCCCTCCGACACTTGGCTGATGCTTGGCAACACTCCTACGCTTGGATTCAAATACCCCTCCCACCTCAGCACCGAAACACACTCCTCCCCCGCAGCATGGGTGCCTGTAGAGTTATGGGACCATCGCACGTCCATACCTCTCGGATGGCTACGACCCAAGCCGCGCTCCGTCACCCCACTCCCTCTTAAGCCAACCGTAGCGCCGACCCCCGAGCCCGTTGTGGCGTCCACCCCACTCCCTCTTAAGCCAACCGCAGTGCCAACCTCCGAGCCTGTCGTCCCTGAGCCCGTTGTGGCGTCCACCCCAGTCGCATTCGAGCCGGATACACCCCCTGAGCCGGTTGTCGCGCCCATTCAACCCGCTGAACCACGCCGTGGGATAATGCCACTCAACGAGGAAGAAAAAACCTTGCTTGCGTCATTATTGGCAACACGTCAAGAGTTACAAATAATACCTGACAATAAAATAGCCCCTGGGAAACCTTGGCAGCGTTTGCAACCGCCTCAATGCGATACGAAGCCAAAACCAAAGGTCGATAGCGTTCAACCGAAAATGCAGGTGCAGAATATCGGAAAGGAGTGGGAGCGTTTGCAACCGCCTCAATGTGATAAGGAGCCAAATCCAGAGGACAATGGCGTTCAACCGAAAATGCAAGTGCAGAATATCGGAAAGGAGTGGGAGCGTTTGCAACCGCCACAGTGTGGAAAGAAGCCTAAGAAGAACGTCCCGTCCAAACCCTGGCAACCAGTATCCAAGCTTCAGCGCTTGCTGCAATGTAAAACCCCACCCCCGCCACCACCGCTGGCACCAGCACCCGCGTGTCCTAATAAAAAAAAAGTATACTTCCGGTTTTAAAGGTGCAGTAGGCGTGCGAAATCATCTGCAGACAGACGCCGCCAAGGGGGAGTTGGTGTAGTGTATCGTGTACACCCACTGAGGAATGCGTACACACTGTTTTCGCCAAACACGCGTGGAATATTCCATACGTCAAGCACAAACTGCAGAATCGCAGTAGTAATGACTGTCATAATGTTTGGCAGCACTTTGTAGATTCGCAACATCAAGCGATACGCTTGGGACGAGGTTAACCACACGCCGTGCCAAGGGGCTTGGAAGCAGTTCTCGCCACAAATGTCAAACAGACGACACATTGTGAAAATATAATGCTCGTCTTTACAGCACAATCGTTCGAATTCGTCATTCGACAAACATTTGTCGATATACGGTATGCGCTCCATTTTGATAGAATCTTATTGGTTTATACCCGTCTGTTGCTGCGTGGTATAAATACGTACGATACGCCTATCAACGCATGGAGTTCGCCATGGTGGACGACGACGATGAAATCTGCCAACTGGAGGAAGAGGTGTGTGTGGCATGTCCGCTATGTGCGTACAAGGACGGTGGCATCGTACAGCGAATGCGCGCCACGGAACAAGCGCTTACAGGGCAGATTTCTCAAGATAAGATGTTCGAAGTGCTCTGCGAGATGTACTCGAAGCACACTGCCCCATTGATTCGCCAGGGGAAGAACCCTTTGCCGTTGACACACCAGATGTGTCGTATCCACTATACGAAACACGTGGTCAATCCGTTGCAACAGGTGGGCAACGATATTCACTACTGTGCGCGGATGCAAGAGCATTTTAAGAAAAATATCGGTGTGAAAAACAATACTTTGGGTACAGTCACACTGAATCCTGCATTCGTGCAGGACTATGTGAAAATATCTAGGCACAAGCTGGAACTAGTAAAATACTATAACGTGATGCGAAGACGTCAAACTGACACACAAACTGCGGAGCAACCGCATGCGTTTTCAAGTTGAGGTATGTACTATATATATGAGGCATAGGCAATGCAAACCATGCTGAACCTGAATGCATATGGAAAACGCGCCCATAACAACCTGACGGATCAACTCCCTCAGGTCAATTCCAACCGGAAGCATCCACGGGGTCCCCAACAACCTCCGCGCAATGGGAATATTCCAATTCAAGTGCGATCGAGCCAGGTGCACCAGATGACCAACAACACTGCGTCAGTACTGTTATTCGCCCGCCCGTTTAGTGATAAAACACACGAGAAAATTACACCTGGACAAATGTTATTCACACACGGTGGCAAAGGGAGGATGTCCACCGTGTTGAACCTGGCGCAGATGAATAAATATTTGGCGAAGAAGAACGCCTGTCCACACAATTGTTTAGAAACTACAGTGCGCCGTGAGTTTGCGACCAAGGATCGATATTATTTCTTCGGGGTGATGCGCAACGAGGCGAACGGCGCGACCTATCGTCAGGGACAGCGAACGCTACAGCGGCTTTTGAATACGGACGTATGGGGACGGTCCAAAATCTCCAATATCTTCGGATGCAATTTGCACCGGGGAGATGTCCTCGGACTAGCTCTCGTCAAAAAGTATACCAAATTTCACAAAGACGGAGTGACGGATATGAGTACGAAGTGGCAGTGGGTGCCCACAGTCAATGGCAAACTGGCAAAGTATCTGTTAAGCCCCCCCTTCCAGTTCAAAATACAAGACACGCAGGTAAGCACACTGCGAAGTTTCAAAGTTGGCATTCTATCACATGCAGTGAGCGAGAAGCCGTCCCAACACTCTATGTATCGGGCATTGGAAGAATCCGATGTGTTGACATCACTTCCACAGGTTGAGATTTTAATGGTATAATCAACAAAAAATAAAGAGTATATAACATGTCAGTACATGTGTAAGACCATGAACTCTAAAGCTCTCGCAGCCCAAAAGATGGTAGTGAACGCCCGGTTCGACCAGCAAAACTTCCGCCTGCAGCAGAACGAACCCCACTCACATGCACGCGACTCCGAAATGTACGATATCAAAGAACACGAGATTCTCGTCTGCAACAAGCGTCAGCGTTCCACAGACGGTATCTCTCGCGTACAGTCCGCGCACGATGGTAAAAACGGACAAATTGATGAAAGTTGGCACGAGCAATGGCGGTTTTTCGGCGTGTCGGATACCGAACACCGGGCAGATCTGACCTACCGTATGGATCAAGGTCTCGCGGTCGTGGTCGGAGGTATCGCGAAGGCGTACAACGAGAGTGGTCACCCGATTGGGGCTGGGGCATACTTGACGATTAAGCCTTCCGAAAAGTCGAAGGCGCGCGGTATCCCTTCGCACAAGAAACGGTACACATTCGTCGAGTTTGACCCCGACGACGCCGCGCATAAGGCAGTGGGCATCGTCGCGAAAGCGCTCAACAATTCCCGTGCACACGGCTCTATGGATATTCTCATTATGCCCAGTGTTGTCACACAAGCTTAGCCGGTAGACGGAGATACATAACCAATGTTACATCTATAAAGGTACATTATTTTTTAAGTAAATGGTCCCCGACTTTGGTACACGGCGTAGTATTAGCATGCAGGCTGTCATACAGGCTCGTCGCGAACCCGTGCAACAAACCACACTCCTTGAACGTGCCAGAATGGCGCTCGGTGGACGCGCTGCACTCTCCACACTCAAACTCCAAGGGATGCTGCCCGAAGACTTTATCGAACGTCAGGTCCGATGGTCCGACATCACCTACACCATGAACGATTGCATCGACTTTGGGTTCACCTGGGACCATATGATCGCCATGTCCATTCAACCCGCAGATCTGCGCGCGTTCAAATGGAAGCATTATAAACAACTTCGTGTCGGTGCCAACGAAATGATGCAAACCAATATCAGCGTGCACGATCTGGTGGCGCTGAAGTTCACCGCACCCCAACTGCGCGAACTTGGATGGTCCTGGAAACAACTGCAAGAAATCGGAGCCACTCAAGAAAACCTCAACATGAGTCCACAGGAACTCCGCACCTATTTCCGTCCCACTACGCAATCAGTCCAACCAAGTGCGGCGCGCTCGGCAGTCTTTCAGTTTTAACGCCACCGCCACCACCACTGCGACGATCGCACAGATATCAAAGGCAGACCACTCCCAATGCGAATGGATCTCTTCTACACGAATATACGACATTTTTATTAGAATACACGAAGCTTAATACACTACATTCCTTGTAATCTTTTCCACTTCTCTTCCAACCCTTGGCGGATCACTGTCGTCGACAGCACAGCAGTAGCGTTCCGAATCCACGGCTTATAACATGTACGACACAGAAAAATCTTGCCCTCGGTCACCTGAATCGGTTTCGAAATATGCGTTTTCCCACAACACCAATTGCAACGGATATCGCGAAACATCACCCCGTCTTCAATGCAACATCCGCAAAATATATTGCCGTCGAAATGTTCTGGATTGTATTTCATATAATTGCCACAGCGCGTGCAAATCGTATACAAATTCCCATAAAACTGCAGTATATTCCCGACCAAATTGACAGGTTGCAGCTCCGTCATCGCACACTTCTCCATCTGCTTCTCCTTACGTTTCTCCTTAGCAAGCTGCTTAGAAGTCTTCACCAACTCCAATGCCTCCGAGAACTCTCCACGAGACGAACGTTTCTTGTCTAATTTGTCAAAACGTCGTCCACAGAACAACTTCGACTGTACGTCGTCGATCAACACTTTGTTATGCCCGAATGCGCAAATATTATGCAACCGACTACCACAGCGGTGCGTCACAAACCCCCGGAATTGCTTGCACTCGAAACACACGTACGTGCACCCTATTCCTTTGGCGGGTACACCGTCGGGTATATTATGCATGTTGCGTAACGCTTTCACCTGAGCGAGACTGACATGCATGGGCAGCGTAAACACTCGGACATTGAACTTTTTGAAAAACGCATGCGCCACAGCACGTACACGCTCCAGTAAGAACACGTCGAGTGATTGAATCGTCTGACGTAGTTTACTGCGAGCACCATCCGCACGGAACAATGTCTCCTGTGCCACCAACATGTCCGTATCCTTTTTACTCACGCCGAAACACTGCAGCCACGCAAACGGAATACGCTCCGTCTGTGTACGAATAAGCATCTGATACAACAGCTGTCCATGTTTGGGGTCCAGTGTACTGTTGGCAGACTCGAGCGTATGTGTCTCACAATAACGCTCACACTCCTGGATCAACACACGACAAAATGTCGTTTTGCGCGGTCTGTACATATGCGTCGAACCACGACTACTGTCGCGAATACAATGCTCGACGCCTGTCATAGGCAGTACATCCTCGGTAATCATACGGCGCACGTTGTCCATCGCCCGTCGCACCACTTTTTCGAACTCGTCCCATCGGTAGTTGTCTCGTAGAATATTATGCAACGACGGAATGAACCGAGTCGCGAACACAATGTACTCCTTCACCGAGAAAAATAACAACTGCTGGTGGTCCTGCTGCATCCAATCCAAAAACTGATCGCGGTTCAAGCCGTCGAACGCTTGCACGATCGCACAACGGATGTTCAACGATGGACGAACACACCCCTCGTAAATACCCAACAACGACGCTTTCGTAATCGAACGCATGAATTGGTAGACATCGTCATGCAGACGACTGTAATTGTAAATAATCCCTGCCAGAGAACGGATCTGGCACCGCTGAGGCGTACATTTCGTCAGAATGTGTACCAAAGGCGTCATCTTCGTATCCGTCCAGAAGGAACACTGCATCATGAGATGCACACAGTCCGGGAGCTTCCCCACATGAAACGTATCTTCAGGCAACAGACGCTCAATCGGTGCCCCCTCGCCCATGTCCGTCAACAGTGCCTCGTCCGAAGGATGCTTCTTCAAATGGAGCATCAACGGAATAAACATATCCTCGTACATTCCGATCAAATGTACAATATGCATTGGTGCGTCCCGCCGCAGCAGTGCCAATTCGTCCAAAATATATCCCACCGCATTCGCAATACGATCCCCCTCCACATCAAACACTTGCGACCTACGCTCTGGCACTTGATACACGATATTCGAAAACGTATCGAACAGATACATATGCGGAGTCCCTGTATAGAACCGTTTCAACGCGGGCAACACACTCAAGAACGGGAAGTGCCCGAGGTAGCCTCGGGCGTTTCCGTTAAAAAAGGCATTTTCCATTGTTCATAAGTACGCTTGGTGGTCCGCTTGAACTTGTAGGCATTGCGCACGTGCAGCACTACAGGACTGATGAGCCCCTCGTAGATATTCTTTTTCGACAACAACGTATCTGCCAAACGGTATTCGCCAGGGATATCCACCAAATTGTAATAATCCTGCATCACCGTATCCTGCTGCAAGCCGTTGCCAGACGCACGCAACGCCACCAACCACTGCGCAATTTGCTTACGCTTGCAAAAGATACACGGCTGCGTCTTCAACGGATACCGATGCGTTGCTTCGTATTCCTTTTGCTGGGAAGGCAACAAGAACTCGCGCAAAGTAAAGCTGTTCGCACCCGCATTCGGAATGAAATTGCCTTCACACTCCTCCGCCATGACACAAGGTCGTTGGTCGCCCACAGGTTCACTCATAAAGGATTCCTCGTAGGCTCGTGTCACAGGTTCAAGGTCCGCACGCGACGCCTCCAACCCCGACATGTTGTTGATATCAAACGCACGAATTGGCGTACGCTCCATCATCTCCTGTACGAACGGGAAATCCCACGGAGAAACATGTTTGTACTCCGCATCGCTGTTCGTACGATTAAAGAAATGCGTCTGCGAAACCAACGTGGAGTTCTCCACATCAAACGTACCACTCATCGTATAGATGTCCGGATGGTCCGCAAGCTTCGCACGCTTACTTGGGCGACGAATCTGAAACCCATGCGACGCCTTTTCCTTGACACTGCTGTCCACCGTTTTGGCGAACACACTATCAAAGTCCATGGTTGCTGAGAACCACATACGGGTATATACACCACGACTAGAATTTAAGATCGACCAACCGTGGACACGCCGGAATCGTCAACGGTTTTAACTCCTCGTACAACTTATGCGGGTGCAACGACGGAGGCACGTCCACCCCCGCCGCGTTCAAGGCGCCCGAGACGATCTCCGAACAAAACCAACGGCTCTCACTGACGCGCGGCGAACAGAACGGATGCAAGTAGTACCCCACATAATTGAACTTGTCGTCCACACGGTCCTGGCAGAAATCGAACGCTTTGTCCACCTGCTCTTCCGAACAAGGTACCTCGCGAAAGTGCCAGTCCGCACGACGAAACCGTTTCTGACTCAAGAAGACTTTGGACCCGTAATGGATACTGCAGGCGTAGCCGGATATATCATTTCCCGTCGCAGAGTCTGCAAACAACACCTCCGTATGGATCATGGGATGCTCGGCGGATACCAACCAGGCAGCGGCGCGATTCAACACATGGCTCTCCAACAACTCACTGTTGGACGCTAGAAAACAAACATATAACTTCATTTTTTAATGTACAGTGCCTTTAAATAGTGTATATCTTCTTCTCTCCGCGCATGGTATACTGCTGATCCATATGCATCAAATGTAAATCCGGATCCATCACCCGGAAACTAGCCATCACCGGCGCCGGCGCCCTCGCCCGAGTGTTTTGCTCGCCTAACACTTTATTCAACATCTTCAGATAAGTACCCGGTTTAATCGCACGCATGTTCTTCATGGTCGTAATCTCCTTATCTTCAGGCATTGGCGTTTTATTACGTTTATAACTGAACAATATATCCACTTGCAACGAACTGATGGATCCCTCTTGGTGTTTGCCCAATGGTTCGTCGTTGTCCAATTGTTCGTCTTTGCTGAACTTCAATGGAATAAAGCCTGCTTCTTCGTCTGTTAACTCGTCTATATTATCCTTGAATACATTATATTCCACCGTTTGCTGATCATTCGGGCTAATGATAATCAGATCCGCACCGGATGATTTCGCGAAGTCTGTCGCATGTGCCTTGGCTTGTTTGATGTCTCCCGAATAATAATGTATTTGGACACATCTTTTGGATTCAACAACACTGTCAATTGTAAAATTCCTCGAATGCACGGTGAGGACACACATATTTTTACCTTCTCCGCGTACCACACCAGTGGGTTTACGTAGACCTATATTATTCTTCCGCATCTTCTCCATCTGTTTCTTAAAAATATCCTTCAACGGGAAAAAGATGACATTATTTTTCGCAAATTTGGTTGCGAGTACATCGTCACTATATTCAACTGCATCTTGCGCCTCTTGTGTAACCTCGCGTGTATACAGCACCGGTGCAACCATGTAAAGTTCACCCACATACTCATTGTCAACCTTTAATGTTAACGCTGGTAATATACTGTTTACTTCATCTCCACTGCCGAATAACGGTGTCGGGAGCCTTGAAAGGTCTGACATGATTTGCCGGAAAGGCTTCACGCCAAGCGCCGGTGCATCGAAAAGTTCTGTGGTTGTGGCTGATGTAGATGAATCAGCAAGTGGTAATGGTGGTAATTTTTCCAACTGTTGTTTCAACTCGTTGAACAGGGGTGCGTTCTCAATGTTTGCATTCATAAACGGCTGCTTACGCAATGCAAGTGCTCCCTCCACCGCCTCGAAAGCCATTTTTGGGTTGGGGGTTCCAATATTTCCATATTGTTCCTCTTGTTCTACTTCTGGTTCCAATAATTCCAGTGTCTGTCTAGACCATTGTTCCAAAGTGTCTATTTGGGTATTATTGGACACTGTTGCCAAATCAAAACGGGTTTCATTCAACTTTTTCAACGCCCCTGGGTCAGCTGTAGGGGGCGAATTACGATCATAACCCTTGGTATCCCAGTCTTGTGCATAGAACTCTTCCGAGAAACTACATATGTCATTAGCAGCTTCCGCCCATTTTTTTTCCAAAGTCGAACATATTTTATTGATCATAAAGTCTTCATCCTCCAACATCGATAGCATAGATTGCATCGTTCCTAACTGTAGTAAAGAAGCTATTGTTGTGCCTTCATTAACTTGTTTTTTCATTCGCGATCCATCTTGTTTTATGAATATGTTGATTTTTTTGGTTTCTTTCCAGCCACTATCTTCACCCTGTGTGCTAACCAGCTTATAAGTTAGCTTTTTAATTTGGACTAATAAGTCTTTCAAACTTTTATCTTTAACTTTGTTTAATCTTTGCCAGTGTTTTGGATCAAAAAGTCGTTTCACAAAATTCTTGATATCATATTTAATATCGATTGTTTTACTTCCGTCCCATAAAAACGTAATCTTGTCTCCGTCAGCGACAGTTGGTTTTATAAGTCTGTTCAGTTTATCCTTCCATAAGGTCACTGCTATACGAAGAGCAGTCGTTAGAAAAATAGCATCCCTTCTAGTCAAATCACCAATAACTATAGTAGCTGTTGTATCTGATTTAATGAATTGTTTGACATCATCTTTTTGTATATTGAATACCGTATACGTTATAGGTTGTGTTGGTATTTCCGTGGTTATCGCCTCGTTAAACGAATCCACAGTATCTAACCCTTCTACAGTGCGTTTCTCAGATACCATTTTAAGGAGGGGGTCACCTTTTACGGTCTTCATATTGTACGAAAACTCCTTGAATATGTTTGCAACATTAACCAACTGTGTGCTCTGCTTCGATGTTGGGTTCTTTTTACTTGCCCAATTTTTAAGGGATTCTTCATACGCCTGGTCTTTTTTCCGAAGTTCTTTCTCTGAGCTGGCAGGACCGGTTAGGCTCTGCAGTGCAGTGACACGCTGCATAGAACGTTTTAATAGACCCAACCACACACCGCGTTCTCTAACGAGTTTATCTCTTTTTGCTTTTTGAGTTGTTGCTGACGATGTTAATGTTTTAGCAGCATCCTGTTGTGCTCTCTCGTAATCCTGTTGTAGGCTTCTATTTGCGGGTCGAGTTCTCTGCGGTTTAGTTAGTGGTGTTGATGGCACCGGTGGCGGCAGTGGCGTTTGTGGCGCAGGTGGTTGTTGTTGAGCTTCTTGTCTAGTTCCAGCAGTAGCTTCAGCGGCTCGCGGAGATCCTCGTTTAGATCCAGCAGTAGCTTCAGCGGCTCGCGGAGTTCCTTGTTTAGATCCAGCGGCAGCAAATGACTTCAACCGCGCTTTTATTTTTTCAGCTGTCAACTTAAGTTTGGGTGTGGCTGGACGAAGTTTACGGGTTACTGGTATGATGTTCCCCAAAAGGGATTTCGCTTCCCCGACCGTGAATATATCGTAGTCATCTGAGTTTTTTATTATTTTCGTCAAACCCTTTTCATATTTCGCATTCTTTAACGTTTGCAAACCCTGAATCTTTTCGCGTTCTATTTCATTTTTCTCTTGACCAGCCAGTTTGTTCTGCAACGATTCATAAGCATTATGTAAATCTTCGTCTACAACGATTGGTTCATTATATTCCTTCACCAAATCTCTTAACTCTTTATTTCTGAACCATTCGATTTCGAAATCGTTACCAACCTCGCTACCACTAGACAGTGATACCAAAAATAAAGGTGCAGGTGCTTGTCCCTGTTGACGGCGTGATCTCCTGGGCTTCTTTCCCCCGTTGTCATCATCACTACCATCACCGTTGTCATTGCCATCATCATTGTCATTGCCACCACCACCACCGCCACCACCACCACCACCACCACCACCACCGCTGCCACCGCTGTCACCACC